>ENA-OQCO01000133-OQCO01000133.1-human-gut-metagenome-genome-assembly--contig:-NODE-133-length-42076-cov-2.976686_pt1 | contig 42076 bp, 57 predicted proteins | sample MGYA00242500_ERZ504582 | MGnify/ENA primary metagenome ERZ504582 (study PRJEB26092, sample SAMD00036346) | human gut metagenome | host: Homo sapiens | study: EMG produced TPA metagenomics assembly of... | reverse complement strand
TAAAAAAATAAAAATTTTTGAAAAAAATTTGAAAAACCCCTTGCATTTGCGAGGGGTTTCGTTTATAATAACCCATGTTGTGACATTGATAGCGATGAAGCGCGAGGTTGCTGCACTAATTGCAGGTTTTCCGTGGAGCGAATGTCAAGTTAAGAAACTGGCGACAAGTCACTGTATACATGTTAAATACGTCCACCAGAAGTGTGGAAAACCGCGTGAAAGTCCGGAGGACACACACGGGAAAGTGTACAGTCACCGCTTGTCGTACTCGTAAAGTGCGAAAAGGAGGCGACTTTTTTTATGGCAAGTCAAGTAATGAGAATTATTCTGAAAGCTTATGATCATCAGCTGGTTGATGCATCTGCAAGCAAAATCATCGAAACTGTAAAAAAGAACGGATCAGTAGTGAGTGGACCGGTACCACTTCCCACTAAGAAAGAGGTAGTAACAATCTTACGTGCGGTACACAAATACAAAGATTCCAGAGAACAGTTTGAGCAGAGAACTCATAAAAGACTGATCGATATCATCGGACCGACACAGAAAACTGTGGATGCTCTGGCAAGACTGGAGATGCCGGCTGGTGTTAGCATCGATATCAAGATGAAAAACAAATAATTTCATCGAAAAGAATTATCCGGAAAAGTTAGATATAGAAGCAACACATTCTTAGGAATCAACATCCCGTATGGGTTATAGTGTTCCACTTATATCGGCTGTTTCTAGGATGAACACCCGGGTTGGTGTTCCGCTGTAGTTTAAACAGGAGGTAAAAAGAATGAAGAAAGCAATCTTAGCTACAAAAGTTGGAATGACTCAGATTTTCAACGAAGATGGAGTTTTAACTCCGGTGACTGTATTGCAGGCAGGACCTTGCGTAGTAACTCAGGTTAAAACTGTTGAGAATGATGGTTACAGTGCAGTACAGGTTGGTTTTGTTGACAAGAGAGAAAAACTGGTGAACAAACCAATGAAAGGACAGTTTGACAAAGCAGGCGTTTCTTACAAGAGATTCGTTCGCGAATTCCGTTTAGAAGATGCTGAAAGCTATGAAGTGGCTCAGGAAATCAAAGCTGACATCTTTGCAGCAGGAGAAAAAGTAGATGCTACTGCAATCTCCAAAGGTAAAGGATTCCAGGGCGCAATCAAGAGACACGGTCAGTCCAGAGGACCTATGGCTCATGGTTCCAAATACCATCGTCATGCAGGTTCCAACGGTGCTTGTTCCGATCCGAGCCGTGTATTCAAAGGTAAAAAGATGGCTGGACACATGGGTAACAAAAAAGTTACAGTACAGAATCTGGAAATCGTCAGAGTAGATGCTGAAAACAATCTGCTTCTGGTAAAAGGTGCTGTACCAGGTCCTAAAAAATCTTTAGTAACAATCAAAGCAACCGTTAAAAGCGCAAAATAATTTAACGGATGATCGGTGGACCCGATGCCGCGAGGCATGATTCTTGAAAAGGAGGAACACACAGATGTCAAACGTATCTGTTTATAATATGGAAGGCAATGAAGTTGGCACACTGGAACTGAACGACGCTGTGTTCGGTGTAGAAGTAAATGAACATCTTGTTCATATGGCAGTTGTGCGCCAGCTGGCAAATAAACGTCAGGGAACTCAGAAAGCAAAAACTCGCTCTGAAGTAAGCGGAGGCGGAAGAAAACCTTGGAGACAGAAAGGAACTGGTCATGCAAGACAGGGTTCAACAAGAGCTCCACAGTGGACAGGCGGCGGAGTTGTATTCGCACCGGTACCAAGAGATTACTCTTTCAAAATGAACAAAGAAGGAAAGAAGAATTGCTCTGAAATCTGCTCTGACAACAAGAGTACAGGAAAACAAACTGGTAGTCCTGGACGAACTGAAATTAGACGCTATTAAAACAAAAGATATGCAGAATGTACTGAACAACCTGAAAGTTGAAAAAGCAATGGTTGTTACCGATAACGAAAACGTAATCGTATCTGCAAGAAACATTCCGAATGTGATCACAGCATCTGTTGGAACACTGAATGTATTCGATATCCTGAAATACAACACAGTTGTTCTGGACAAAGCAGCTGTTGCAAAAGTTGAGGAGGTATATGCATAATGGCTAACATTCAATATTATGATGTAATCCTTAAACCGGTTGTAACTGAAAAAAGTATGAACGCTATGAGCGAGAAAAAATATACTTTCCTGGTTCATCCGGAAGCAAACAAATCTATGATCAAAGAAGCTGTTGAAAAAATGTTCGAAGGAACAGAAGTAAAAACTGTAAACACAATGAACCTTGACGGTAAGAAAAAACGTCGTGGTTACACAGTTGGAAGAACAGCTAAGACAAAAAAAGCAATCGTTACTCTGACAGAGAACAGCAAAGACATCGAAATCTTCGAAGGTCTGTAAGATTGCAAAGCGGACAAAGTCAATAAGACTTGAGCGAACATCCGATCGCTCTTACTATCGCTGAATGAAAGGAGATAATTACAATGGGAATCAGAAAATACAGCCCATATACACCGTCCAGAAGAAATATGACCAGCCTGGATTTTGCTGAAATCACAAAATCCACACCAGAGAAATCTCTGGTAGTATCTCTGAAAAAGAATTCCGGACGTAACAATCAGGGTAAAATTACAGTTAGACATCGCGGAGGCGGAAGCAGAAGAAAATACAGAATCATCGACTTCAAGAGAAGAAAAGATGATATCCCTGCAACTGTAGTTGCTATCGAATACGATCCGAACAGAACAGCAAATATCGCACTGATCTGCTACGCAGACGGTGAGAAAGCATACATCCTGGCACCAGAAGGACTGAAAGTCGGCGCTAAAGTTATGAACGGAGCTAACGCAGAAGTTAGACCTGGTAACTGCATGCCGCTGTCAGAAATCCCGGTTGGTACTATGGTACACAATGTAGAACTTCATCCTGGAAAGGGCGGACAGCTGGTTCGTTCTGCTGGTAATGGAGCTCAGCTGATGGCAAAAGAAGGAAAATACGCAACCTTAAGACTGCCTTCAGGCGAAATGAGAATGGTTCCGATCAACTGCCGTGCATCTATCGGTGTTGTAGGAAACGGAGAGCACAACCTGGTAAATATCGGTAAAGCCGGAAGAAAACGTCACATGGGTATCCGCCCGACTGTACGTGGTTCCGTTATGAACCCGAATGACCATCCGCATGGTGGTGGTGAAGGAAAGACCGGTATCGGCCGTCCTGGTCCATGTACTCCATGGGGTAAACCTGCTCTGGGCCTGAAGACCAGAAAGAAAAACAAACAGTCCAATAAGTATATCGTAAGAAGAAGAGACGGTAAAACATTAGCGAAATAAGGAGGTTACGTAAATGGCTCGTTCATTGAAAAAAGGACCTTTTGCAGATCAGAGCTTACTTAAAAAAGTTGATGCTATGAATGCAGCAGGAGATAAATCAGTTATTAAAACCTGGTCACGTCGTTCCACAATCTTCCCATCTTTCGTAGGACACACAATCGCTGTCCATGATGGAAGAAAACATGTGCCGGTATATGTTACAGAAGATATGGTTGGACATAAACTGGGTGAGTTCGTTGCTACAAGAACTTACAGAGGACATGGAAAAGACGAGAAAAAATCAGGTGTTCGTAAATAAAGCGGTATAGCCCAATCTTGAAAGGAGGATTTTAGTCATGGCAAAAGGACATAGAAGCCAGATTAAAAGAGCAAGAAATGCTAATAAAGATACCAGACCATCTGCTAAGTTATCCTATGCAAGAATGTCCGTACAGAAAGCTTGTTATGTACTGGATGTAATTCGTGGAAAAGATGTGCAGACAGCACTGGGAATTCTGACATACAACCCACGTTACGCTTCAAGCGTAATCAAAAAATTACTGGAGTCTGCAATCGCAAATGCTGAGAACAACAACGGCATGAGCCTTGAAAATCTGTACGTTGCAGAGTGCTACGCAAACAAAGCACCTACAATGAAGAGAATCAGACCGAGAGCACAGGGTAGAGCATACAGAATTGAGAAAAGAACAAGTCATATCTCTATCGTGTTAGATGAAAGATAATAAGGAGGGTAATCATGGGACAGAAAGTTAACCCACACGGCCTTAGAGTCGGTGTTATCAAAGACTGGGATTCCAAATGGTATGCAGAAAAAGACTTTGCTGATAACCTGGTGGAAGACTATAACATCAGAACATTCCTGAAAAAGAAACTGTACAGCGCAGGTGTTGCTAAGATCGAAATCGAAAGAGCTTCCGAGCGTGTAAAAGTTATTATTTATACAGCTAAACCGGGTGTTGTAATCGGTAAAGGTGGTTCTGAAATTGAGAAAGTAAAAAAAGAACTGCAGAAATATACAACAAAGAAACTGATTGTTGATATTAAAGAAGTTAAGAGACCAGACAAAGATGCTCAGCTGGTAGCAGAAAACATCGCACTGCAGCTGGAAAACCGTATTTCCTTCCGTCGTGCTATGAAATCTACAATGCAGAGAACAATGAAAGCCGGAGCAAAAGGAATCAAAACATCCGTATCCGGACGTCTTGGTGGAGCAGATATGGCTCGTACAGAGTTCTACAGCAAAGGAACTATTCCGCTTCAGACACTGAGAGCAGATATTGACTATGGCTTCGCAGAAGCTGATACAACTTACGGAAAAGTTGGTGTAAAAGCTTGGGTTTATAATGGCGAAGTTCTTCCAACCAAAGGAACTAAGGAAGGGAGCGATAAATAATTATGTTAATGCCTAAGAGAGTTAAACGTCGTAAACAATTCCGCGGATCCATGAGAGGAAAAGCATTAAGAGGAAATAAAATCAACTACGGTGAGTTCGGTCTTGTAGCAATGGATCCTTGCTGGATCAAATCCAACCAGATCGAGGCAGCCCGTGTTGCCATGACTCGTTATATCAAACGTGGTGGTAAAGTTTGGATCAAAATTTTCCCGGACAAACCAGTAACAGCAAAACCAGCAGAAACACGTATGGGTTCCGGTAAAGGTGCTCTGGAATACTGGGTAGCAGTTGTTAAGCCAGGTCGTGTAATGTTCGAGATCGCAGGTGTACCTGAAGAAACAGCTCGTGAAGCATTACGTCTTGCAATGCATAAGTTACCATGTAAATGTAAAATCGTTTCTCGTGCAGACTTAGAAGGCGGTGATAACAGTGAAAATTAAAAATTATGTAGAAGATTTAAAAGCGAAATCAGCTACAGAATTACAGGAAGAATTAGTAGCTGCTAAGAAGGAACTCTTTAACCTGAGATTCCAGAATGCAACCAATCAGCTGGACAATACAAGCAGAATCAAAGAGGTTCGTAGAAATATTGCCAGAATTCAGACCGTAATCGCTGAAAAGGCGAACGTACAGTAATCTAAGAAGGAGGCACTAAATCGTGGAAAGAAATCTTAGAAAAACACGTATTGGTAAAGTAGTCAGCAACAAGATGGATAAAACAATCGTAGTTGCTATCGAAGACCATGTTAAACATCCTCTTTACAAAAAAATCGTAAAGAGAACATATAAACTGAAAGCACATGATGAGCAGAATCAGTGCAGCATCGGTGATACCGTTAAAGTTATGGAAACCAGACCGCTGTCCAAAGACAAAAGATGGAGACTGGTTGAAATCGTTGAGAAAGTAAAATAATCGTTATCAGTTAATTCGTATAGGAGGAATACCAGCATGATTCAGCAGGAAAGTAGACTTAGAGTTGCTGATAACACAGGTGCAAAAGAGATTCTGTGTATCCGTGTTATGGGCGGTTCTACTAGAAGATATGCCAATATCGGTGATGTTATCGTTGCTTCCGTCAAAGATGCAACACCAGGCGGCGTTGTTAAAAAAGGCGATGTAGTTAAGGCCGTTGTTGTACGTACTGTAAAAGGTGTTCGTCGTAAAGATGGTTCTTACATCAAATTTGATGAGAATGCAGCTGTCATCATCAAAGATGACAAAACACCAAGGGGAACTCGTATCTTTGGACCAGTAGCAAGAGAGCTTCGTGAGAAACAGTTTATGAAAATTGTATCCCTGGCTCCAGAAGTATTATAAGGAGGTAACCTGATGGCAAGTTTAAAAAATTAAAAAAAGGTGACACCGTTAAGGTAATCGCCGGTAAAGATAAAGATAAAGAAGGAAAAGTTCTGTCTGTAAAAGACGGTAAAGTCATCGTTGAAGGTATCAACATGATCACAAAACATGCAAAACCTTCTATGGCTAACCAGCAGGGCGGAATCATCAACAAAGAAGCTCCGATCGATGCATCTAACGTAATGCTGATCCACAACGGAAAAGCTGTTCGTGTAGGCTTCAAAGTTGAAGATGGAAAAAAAGTTCGTGTTGCAAAAGGCAGCAACGAAGTAATCGACTAATTGAGAGAGGAGGCAATTGAAAGTGAGCAGACTGAAAGATACTTACAAAAATGAGATCGTAGATGCTATGACCAAGAAATTTGGTTATAAAAATATCATGGAAGTGCCAAAACTCGATAAGATCGTAATCAACATGGGTGTTGGCGAAGCCAAAGAAAATGCTAAAATTCTGGAAGCAGCTGTAAAAGATCTGGAAACAATTTCCGGACAGAAAGCAGTTCTGACAAGAGCAAAAAATTCCGTAGCTAACTTCAAAATCCGTGAAGGTATGCCAATCGGTTGTAAAGTTACCCTGAGAGGGGAAAAAATGTATGAGTTCGCTGATCGTCTGATCAACCTGGCTCTGCCTCGTGTACGTGACTTCCGTGGAGTTAATCCAAACGCATTTGACGGAAGAGGAAACTATGCACTGGGTATTAAAGAACAGCTGATTTTCCCGGAAATCGAGTATGATAAAGTTGATAAAGTAAGAGGTATGGACATCATCTTCGTTACAACAGCTAAGACTGATGAAGAAGCTCGTGAATTATTGACATTATTCAACATGCCGTTTTCAAAGTAAGAATAGGAGGGAAAATTCATGGCTAAGACAGCAATGAAAATCAAACAGCAGCGTAAACAGAAATTCTCCACAAGAGAATACAATCGTTGCAGAATCTGTGGTCGTCCACATGCTTACTTAAGAAAATACGGAATCTGCAGAATTTGCTTCCGTGAATTAGCATACAAAGGACAGATCCCGGGTGTTAAGAAAGCAAGCTGGTAAGAGTTGAAAGCGGATCGAAAGATCCGATGAAAGCCCACATCACTTGGCAAGGCCGAAAGGCTGCGCTAAAGTGAGAGGGTATTACACATACAAACAAGAACATGAAAAGTCTAAATAATTAGGAGGAAACTATCATGACAATGAGCGATCCGATTGCAGATATGCTTACAAGAATCCGTAACGCTAACACAGCAAAACATGCTACTGTAGACGTTCCGGCATCCAAAATCAAAGTTGCTATCGCAGACATTCTGGTTAAAGAAGGTTACGTGGCAAAATATGAAATCGTAGAAGATGGAAACTTCAAAAACATCCGTATTACTCTGAAATACGGTGCTGACAAAAACGAAAAGATCATCACTGGTCTGAAGAGAATTTCCAAACCAGGTCTTCGTATTTACGCTGGTAAAGACGAACTGCCAAGAGTACTGGGCGGACTGGGAATTGCAATTCTGTCTACAAACCAGGGTGTTATTACTGATAAAGAAGCCAGAAAGCTGCAGGTTGGCGGTGAAGTTCTGGCATTCGTTTGGTAAGATCGATCACTTCGCGCAAGCAAAGGATATAGAAACTGAAAACAGAGGGGACTGAGCGTCCTCTCCGAAAATCTAAGTTAATAGGAGGAAAATGGTATGTCACGTATTGGAAGACTGCCTGTAGTTGTTCCGGCTGGTGTAACAGTTGAAGTTAAAGAGAACAATTACGTTGTTGTAAAAGGTTCTAAAGGAACTCTGGAAAGAAATCTGCCTGTAGAAATGGACATCAAAGTAGAAGATGGACATGTGGTAGTAACAAGACCAAACGACTTAAAGAAAATGAAAGCTCTGCACGGTCTGACCAGAACTCTGATCCACAACATGGTTGTTGGTGTCAGCGAAGGATATGAAAAAGTTCTGGAAGTAAACGGTGTAGGTTACAGAGCTCAGAAACAGGGTAAGAAATTAGTTCTTTCCTTAGGATATTCTCACCCAGTTGAAATGGAAGATCCGGAAGGATTGGAAACAACTGTAGATGGCAACAAGATTACTGTAAAAGGTATCAGCAAAGAAAAAGTTGGCCAGTACGCAGCTGAAATCAGAGAAAAGAGAAGACCGGAACCTTACAAAGGTAAAGGTATCAAATATGCTGATGAAGTTATCAGACGTAAAGTTGGTAAAACTGGTAAGAAATAAATAAGGAGAGTGCAAAAATGATTAATAAAGTATCAAGAGCGAGTGTTCGTACTAAAAAGCATAGAAGAATGCGTCATCATATCGTTGGTACAGCTCAGAGACCTCGTCTGGCTGTATTCAGAAGTAATAACCATATGTATGCACAGATCATTGATGATACCGTTGGAAAAACATTAGTATCCGCTTCTACTCTTCAGAAAGACGTAAAAGCAGAACTGGAACAGACCAACACAGTAGCAGCAGCAGCTTACCTGGGAACTGTTATCGGTAAGAAAGCAGTTGAGGCAGGAATCGAAGAAGTTGTATTTGACAGAGGCGGTTTCGTATACCATGGTAAAGTAAAAGCATTAGCAGATGCAGCTAGAGAAGCTGGCCTGAAATTCTAGGAAAGAGAGGAGCGAAATACATGAGACATACAATCATTGATGCTAGTCAGTTAGAATTAGAAGAAAAAGTAGTCTCAATCAAACGTGTAACAAAAGTTGTTAAAGGTGGACGTACCATGCGTTTTACAGCTTTAGTAGTTGTTGGAGACGGCAACGGACATGTTGGTGCAGGACTTGGAAAAGCAGCTGAAATTCCGGAAGCTATCCGCAAAGGAAAAGAAGATGCTATCAAAAAATTAGTAACCGTAGCAAGAGATGAAAACAACAGTATCACACATGATTATGTTGGTAAATTCGGCAGCGCTGAACTTCTGATGAAGAGAGCCCCGGAAGGTACTGGTGTAATCGCTGGTGGTCCGGCTCGTGCGGTTATCGAGTTAGCAGGTATCAAAAACATCCGTACAAAATGTATGGGTTCCAGAAATAAACAGAACGTTGTACTTGCTACCATCGCAGGTTTAAGTCAGTTAAAGACTCCGGAAGAAGTAGCTAGACTTCGCGGTAAATCCGTAGAAGAGATCTTTGCTTAAGGAGGACTGGAAAATGTTAAAAATTACTTTAGTAAAATCTACAATCGGTGCAGTTCCAAAACACAAAAAAACAATTGAAGCTCTGGGACTGTCCAAAATGCACAAAACTGTTGAACTGCCGGACAATGCAGCAACAAGAGGTATGATCAAACAGGTTCAGCATTTAGTAAAAGTTGAAGAAGCGTAATTAGAATAGAAGGAGGTGCCACAATGGATTTATCTAATTTAAGACCTGCAGAAGGTTCCAGACAGAGTGATGACTTCCGTAGAGGCCGCGGACACGGTTCAGGAAATGGTAAAACAGCTGGTAAAGGACATAAAGGACAGAAAGCTCGTTCCGGAGCTCCAAGACCAGGTTTCGAAGGTGGTCAGATGCCTTTATACAGAAGACTTCCTAAGAGAGGTTTCAAGAACAGAAATACCAAAGAAATCGTTGGTATCAATGTAGAAGCTCTGAACAGATTTGAAGATGGAGCAGAAGTTACTATCGCAGCTCTGGTTGAGAGTGGTCTGGTTTCCAATCCGAAGGATGGTGTTAAGATTCTTGGTAACGGAGAACTGACAAAGAAACTGACTGTAAAAGTTACTGCAGTAAGCGAAGGCGCAAAAAGCAAAAATTGAAGCAGCAGGTGGAACAGTAGCATAAGAGGTGAGCTTATATGTTAAAGACTCTTCAGAATGCATTTAAAGTGAAAGATGTCAGACATAGAATCTTTTATGTGTTAATGATGCTGGTAGTCATCCGAATTGGCTCCCAGCTCCCTGTTCCGGGAGTCGATGGAAGTTATTTCAAAACCTGGTTTGAAAGTCAGACGGGCGATGCATTTAACTTCCTCGACGCATTTACAGGCGGTTCATTTTCACAGATGTCTATCTTTGCACTTAGCATTACACCTTACATCACATCATCCATTATTATCCAGCTTCTTACAATCGCGATTCCAAAACTGGAAGAAATGCAGAGAGACGGAGAAGATGGCAGAAAGAAACTTGGTGCAATTACCCGTTATGTAACCATCGGATTATCCCTGTTTGAATCTATTGCCATGGCAATCGGATTCGGTAATAAAGGATTGATTCCGGACAATAGTTTTGTTAAAATGGTTGTAGTAGTTGTTGCATTAACAGCAGGTTCGGCGTTCTTAATGTGGGTTGGTGAACAGATCAACGAAAAAGGTGTTGGAAATGGTATTTCATCGTACTTTTGATCAATATCGTATCTCGTATCCCGAGTGATATGACGAAACTGTACGAAAGCTTCATGAAAGGAAAAATTATTGCAAAAGCACTCCTCTCCGGCGTTATTATAGCGGCGATTATTGTTGGGGTTGTAATTCTGGTAATTATCCTGAACGGAGCTGAGAGAAGAATTCCTGTTCAGTATTCCAAAAAGATGCAGGGCAGAAAAATGATGGGCGGACAGTCCAGCCATATTCCTTTAAAAGTAAATACGGCCGGCGTAATCCCGGTAATCTTTGCATCATCTATTATGTCTTTCCCAAGTGTGATTGCTTCTTTCCTGGGCAAAACCGGTGGAACAGGTATCGGTGGCAAGATTCTGGCAGGTATGAACAGCAATAACTGGTTTGACCTGGAACATCCATGGTATTCGATTGGCCTGGTGGCTTATATCGTTATGGTAATCTTTTTCGCTTACTTCTATACATCAATTACTTTCAATCCATTGGAAGTAGCTGATAACATGAAAAAGCAGGGTGGTTTTATCCCGGGTATCCGTCCAGGAAAACCAACCGTAGATTATCTGACAAAGATGTTGAATTATATCATCTTTATTGGTGCAGCAGGGCTTACCATTGTAGCGGTTATCCCGTTCTTCTTTAATGGTGTATTCGGTGCGAATGTGTCCTTTGGCGGAACTTCTATCATTATTATTGTAGGAGTTATCCTTGAGACACTGAAGCAGATTGAATCCATGATGCTGGTAAGAAACTACAAAGGTTTTTTAGATAACTAAAAGGTTGTGGCGTTTTACGCCACAGCCTTAAAGTGCTATTATAGTAATTATTTAATTACGAAAAAAAGAAGGAGAGGGTACAAAGATGAAAGTAATTATGTTGGGTGCACCTGGTGCCGGTAAAGGCACACAGGCAAAAAAATTGCGGAAAAATATGAGATTCCGCACATCTCCACAGGAGATATTTTCCGGGCGAATATCAAAAACGGTACAGAACTTGGAAATAAAGCAAAAAGTTATATGGATCAGGGACATCTGGTTCCTGATGAGCTGACCTGTGATCTGGTCGTTGATCGAATCAAACAGGCAGACTGTAAAAACGGTTATGTATTGGATGGTTTTCCAAGAACCATTCCGCAGGCGGAGGCTTTAAAAGCTGCGCTGGAGAAAATGGGTGAAACTATTGATTATGCAATCAACGTTGAAGTTCCGGATGAGAACATCGTAAACCGAATGGGTGGACGCCGTGCCTGCCCTGGATGCGGATGCACTTACCACATCAAACACAATCCTCCGAAAGTGGAAGATATCTGTGATGTATGTGGTGCAAAACTGGTGCTGCGTGACGATGACAAACCCGAGACTGTTACGAAACGTCTGAGTGTATATCATGAACAAACTAAGCCTTTGATCGACTTCTACAAAAAAGAAGGCGTATTAAGAGAAGTCGACGGAACACAGGATCTGAATGATGTGTTCCAGGCTATCACTGAAATCTTAGGAGCGTAAAACATGTCAGTATCAATAAAGACTGCCAGGGAAATTGAATTAATGAGGGAATCCTGCCATTTGCTTGAGAAAGTTCATGACGAACTTGCAAAAGCAATCAGACCGGGGATTTCAACCTGGGAAATCGATCATTTGGGTGAAGAAATGATCCGAAGTTTCGGATGCACCCCGAATTTCCTTCATTACAATGGATATCCTGCATCCATCTGTGTATCTGTAAATGATGAGGTTGTACATGGAATCCCGAGTAAGAAGAGAATTCTGCGAGAAGGAGACATTGTCAGCCTGGATGCCGGACTCATCTACAAAGGTTATCATTCGGATGCTGCCCGTACCCATGCAGTTGGGGAGATCAGCCTGAAGCTCAGAAACTGATTGATGTAACCCGTCAGAGTTTCTTTGAAGGAATCAAAATGGCAAAAGCAGGAAATCATCTGTATGATATTTCCGCTGCGATCGGCAATTATGCAGAAAGTTTTGGATACGGTGTGGTCAGAGATCTGGTTGGTCATGGAATCGGAACCAGCCTTCATGAAGATCCGCAGATCCCGAACTTTGCACAGAAGCGGAGAGGAATCCGTCTGGTGCCTGGTATGACACTTGCTATTGAACCTATGATCACCATGGGCAGACCGGAAGTCTGCTGGCTGGATGATGACTGGACGGTTGTGACAGAAGATGAATCACTGGCCGCTCACTATGAGAATACGATTCTCATCACTGAGGGCGAACCTGAAATCCTGACCTTTACGAAATAGAGGTGCCCGGATGGAAGGATATGGTGTTGGCATGATGGCCAGATCCCTTGCCGGTCATGATAAGGGAAAGGTCTATATGGTTCTGGATGTGAAAGAGCCTTTTGTGTATCTGGTGGACGGGAAGATCCGTACACTGGATCATCCGAAAAAGAAAAGGATCAAACATGTTCAGGTGGATCGGCATATTCCGGAATGGATCCAGAATGTGATCCGGGAAGGAAGAGATCTTCAGGATTCGGATGTCATCCGTGGAAGAAGAGAATACGGCGAAAAGTAAAACAGGAGGGAATGCAATGTCTAAGGCAGATGTTATTGAAGTAGAAGGCACTGTCCTTGAAAAATTGCCAAATGCAATGTTCAAGGTTGAGCTGGAAAATAAACATGTGGTATTGGCACATATCAGTGGTAAGCTGAGAATGAATTTTATTCGTATCTTACCGGGAGATAAGGTTACTATGGAACTTTCTCCGTATGATTTGTCTAAGGGTAGAATTATCTGGAGAGATAAATAAGAGAGCGAGTTTATCTCAAAGGGGGACGCACCAGCCGGATACTTTCCTCCGTCAGCAACACTTTGTGGGCGTTTAGGGTAAGCTTTGAGATCCGACACCTACGCAGACTTTCGCGAGGGTCCGCTGACCCTCGTGAACATAGTCGAAGTTGGTGGCTAGCTCAAAGTTACCCTGCCCACGTTGCTGACGGAGGAAAGTATCCGGCTGGTGCTGGTTTGAGATAAAGGTAGAAGAAGAGAAGAAGAAAGTACTTCGGACGGGGGGGGGGGATCCGTCTGGTACCGGTTTTGGGATAGAGGGAGGAAAGAAAAAGTAAATATGGAAGTGACGGGAATGCACGAGAAAAGATCTTTGTATGCAGAAGCGTTGAAAGACTGAAAAATCAGGAAAAAAATTGAAAAAATGGCTTGCATTTTTTTAGAGACGATGCTATACTGTAAGACGAACTTTTGTGAATGCGTTCTTTTTTTGTGCGCAAAAAACAGGGTTCTTCCACCATGAGCAGGCGCAAGAATGCGTCTTAGCTAAGAAGGAGAAAGGAGGATTCACATGAAAGTAAGATCATCTGTTAAACCGATCTGCGAGAAATGCAAGATCATCAAAAGAAAAGGTAGTATCAGAGTAATCTGCGAGAATCCAAAACACAAACAGAGACAGGGCTAATCCGTCAATTAGATCTGACTGTTTGGAAGCGAGAGCTTCAAAATTAAGTGCGGCTGCAGTAGGACACATCTGGATGTGTTGTACTGTTTAGATATTATAATGAGAGTGCTCCGGAGTGGTGTACCGGAGAGCCTCCGGCGGATGAACGCCGTAGAGAGCGTTGCATCCCTTATAATATTGCTTAATACCGGCTAAGCCGGAAAGGTCATGGAGACATGGCTGGATGCTTCACATACCGGCATCCCAATTAGGAAAATATTAATATGACCGGATAGGACACACATTTCAGACATATGGTGACATATGGGCTGCCCCGACTGGTCAAGTAGAAGATGGAGGAAAATTACATGGCACGTATTGCTGGTGTAGACTTACCAAGAGAAAAACGTATTGAAATCGGATTAACTTATATCTACGGAATCGGTAGAACAAGCGCTACCCGTATCCTGGAAGCAGCTAATGTAGATCCGAACACCCGTGTTAGAGATATCACGGACGAAGAAGTAAAAAGAATCAGTGCTGTAATCGATGAGACTCAGACTGTAGAAGGTGATCTGAGAAGAGAGATCGCTATGAACATCAAACGTCTGCAGGAGATCGGATGCTACAGAGGTATCCGTCACAGAAAGAGCCTGCCTGTTCGTGGTCAGAAAACAAAGACCAACGCAAGAACAAGAAAAGGTCCTAAGAGAACTGTAGCAAACAAGAAGAAATAATTCGTGGCAACCAGTAACATAGAATAGAAGAAAGTGTAGGTTAGTTTTTAAAATGGCTAAAGTGACAAAGAAAACGACAAAACGTCGTGTAAAGAAAAACGTTGAACGCGGACAGGCACATATCCAGTCATCTTTCAATAACACAATCGTTACTCTGACAGATGCTGAAGGAAATGCTTTATCATGGGCAAGTGCCGGTGGTCTGGGATTTAGAGGTTCAAGAAAATCTACTCCTTATGCAGCTCAGGTAGCAGCAGAAACAGCTACTAAAGCAGCGTTAATTCATGGTCTGAAAACTGTTGATGTATTCGTAAAAGGACCGGGATCAGGAAGAGAAGCAGCAATCCGTGCTCTTTCCGCATGCGGACTTGATGTAGTAAGTATCAAAGACGTAACTCCGGTACCACACAATGGTTGCCGTCCACCAAAACGTAGAAGAGTCTAATTAGGAGGTCAGTAGATTATGGCAGTAAATAGAGTACCAGTTCTGAAAAGATGTAGATCCCTGGGTCTGGATCCTATCTATTTAGGAATTGACAAAAAATCCACAAGACAGTTAAAAAGAGCAAACCGTAAAGTGTCTGAGTACGGTCTGCAGCTGAGAGAAAAACAGAAAGCAAAATTCATCTATGGTGTTCTGGAAAAACCTTTCCGTAACTACTACAAGAAAGCTGACCAGATGCCTGGTATGACAGGTAGCAACCTGATGGCTATGCTGGAAATGAGACTGGACAACGTAATCTTCCGTCTGGGATTCGCAAGAACCAGAAGAGAAGCTCGTCAGATCGTTGACCACAAACATGTACTGGTAAACGGCAAACAGGTAAACATTCCGTCTTACCTGGTAAAAGCCGGAGATCAGATTGAGATCAAAGAAGCTAAAAAATCTTCTCAGAGATATAAAGACATTCTGGAAGTGACCGGTGGAAGACTGGTTCCGGAATGGCTGGATGTTGATCAGGAAGCATTAAAAGGAACTGTAAAAGAAGTTCCTGCAAGAGATGCAATTGACGTACCTGTAAACGAAATGCTTATCGTCGAGTTGTATTCTAAATAATTGTGAGTTGTGGCTCACCGTTTATGTGTGGGCCATTTCCCATATGTTACCCTCAGTGAAAATAATTATCCCAATAAGGAGGGCCTGGTATGTTTGATTTTAACAAACCAAAAATTGAGATTACAGAAATTTCCGATGATAAAAAATATGGCCGCTTTGTAGTAGAACCGTTGGAGCGTGGCTATGGTATTACTCTGGGTAACTCCCTGAGAAGAATCATGTTGTCCTCTCTGCCGGGTGCTGCAGTCAGCCAGGTAAAAATCGAAGGCGTTCTGCATGAGTTCAGTTCCATCCCGGGTGTAAAAGAGGATGTAACCGAAATCATCATGAACCTGAAGAGCCTTGCGATCAAGAACACAAGCGAAAGCAATGATCCGAAGATCGCATACATCGAGTTCGAAGGCGAAGGCGTGGTAAGAGCATCTGATATCCAGGTTGACCAGGATATCGAGATCATGAATCCAAACCAGGTAATCGCTACCTTAAACGGCGGATCAGACAGTAAGCTGTATATGGAACTGACCATTACAAAAGGTCGTGGTTACGTCAGTGCAGATAAAGGAAAAACAGATGATATGCCGATCGGCGTATTAGCTGTAGATGCAATCTATACACCGGTAGAGCGTGTAAACCTGACAGTTCAGAACACTCGTGTCGGCCAGATCACTGACTACGATAAACTGACACTGGATGTTTATACAAAGGGAACTCTGGATCCGGATGAAGCAGTCAGCCTGGCTGCGAAAGTATTGAGCGAGCATCTGAAACTGTTCATTGACCTCTCTGAAAATGCAAAGACTGCAGAAGTCATGATTGAAAAAGAGGACAATGAAAAAGAAAAAGTTCTGGAAATGAACATCGACGAGCTGGAGCTGTCCGTTCGTTCCTACAACTGTCTGAAGAGAGCCGGTATCAATACTGTTGAAGAACTTTGCAACAGAACTTCTGAAGATATGATGAAAGTCCGTAACCTGGGACGTAAATCTCTGGAAGAAGTACTTGCAAAATTAAAAGAACTGGGATTGCAGTTAAATCCTGGTGAAGAATAAGAAGCAGCTTGTTTGCTGCAACTGCCGGTAACTGGCCGGTAGGGTAAAGGAATATTTGTAGAAGATAAAGCAGTCTGTCAGTAAGACCAAAGAAGCATGACCGGCTGTTCCACAAATGGAGGAAAATAAAATGGCAGGATATAGAAAACTGAGCAGAACATCTGCACAGAGAAAAGCGTTAATCAGAAACCAGGTAACAAATCTGTTATATCATGGTAAAATCGTTACTACAGAAGCAAAAGCAAAAGAAATCCGCAAAGTTGCTGAAGGCCTGATTGCTCTGGCTGTAAAAGAAAAAGACAACTTTGAAACAGTAACTGTTACAGCTAAAGTTGCTCGTAAAGATGCTGATGGTAAAAGAGTAAAAGAAGTTGTAGACGGAAAGAAAGTAACTGTTTACGATGAAGTACAGAAAGAGATCAAGAAAGACGCTCCTTCCAGACTGCATGCAAGACGTCAGATGATGAAAGTATTCTATCCGGTAAAAGCTGTTCCGACAGAAGCTGCTGGAAGAAAGAAAAACACAAAAGACGTTGACATGGCAGACAAAATGTTCAACGAAATCGCACCAAAATATGCTGACCGTAACGGTGGTTACACAAGAATCATCAAAATCGGACCGCGTAAAGGTGACGCAGCTATGGAAGTAGTTCTGGAGCTGGTATAATTTCAGAGTGTTCAAACGATAATTAACAGGACACCGATCTGTGGAAACATAGATCGGTGTCTTTTTTTGCTGCGTTGCATAGACTGTTTACGCTCTGTCCAGTATTTTTTGCATCTTTTTACATATAAAAATCAACAAATTACCATATAAAATTATCAGGATAACAGGTATGATAGAGACATCAAAGATTCTGAAAATGCATCCCGGACAACTGAGATTTTATAAAAATATATCATATCAGCGAAGTAATGGATGAATGACAGAAGAAATATCGGATTAAAAGAAAGGATGGATAACAAAATGAACAAACCAATCGCACTGACCCCTCCGATGGGCTGGAATTCCTGGAATACCTTTACCTGGGATATCAATGAAAAAATGATCTGTGAGATGGCAGATCGCATGGTAGAAGACGGATATCTGGAGGCCGGATACGAATATCTGGTCATCGATGACTGCTGGAGCCTGAAAAAGCGTGATGCGGACGGTAATCTCGTTCCGGATCCGGAAAAATTCCCGCATGGAATGAAGGGGGTCAGTGATTATGTACATGGAAAAGGACTCAAATTCGGCATGTATTCCTGTGCAGGAACCCATACCTGCGCCGGTTATCCGGGCAGTTTTGAACATGAATTCCAGGATGCGAAGAAATTTGCAGAGTGGGGCGTAGATTATCTGAAATACGACTATTGCTTCAAGCCACGGCAGATTCCGGGTGAAATCCTGTATAAGCGCATGAGCCTTGCTTTAAAGAATTGTGGCAGAGAAATCCTGTTTGCTGCATGTAACTGGGGAACTGACGGAGTCTACGACTGGATCCGGTCTTCCGGAGCGCATACCTATCGTTCTACCGGAGATATTCAGGATAACTGGGAATCCATTACAAATCTGGCAATCTCTCAGATGGGAAAAGAGCCCTATACCGGCAATTTCTGCCACAACGATATGGACATGCTGGTTGTAGGAATGCACGGTGCCAGCAATGACGGATTTATCGGAAGTAAGATCGGTGGCTGTACCGATCAGGAATATCTGACACATTTTGCCCTGTGGGCGATCATGGGATCCCCGCTGATCATGGGCTGTGATCTGCGAAAAGCATCGGAAGAGACAAAGAAAACCCTGTTAAACAAAGATCTGATTGCTATCAATCAGGACCTGGAAGCACGCGGGGCTTATGTGATCAAACCACTTCCGGATGCTTATAACGAGAATGAAGCATTTATTCTGGTAAAACCTCTGGCAGATGGAGATCTTGCGATCGGTATCTTTAATTTCAGTGATACACAGAGGGAACTGTCTCTGGAATTCTGGGATATGGGTATTCCATATGCTGCCGGAGTATCCCTGTCTCTGCATGACTGCATCACAGGGGAAGAACTGGGCGAATTTACCGAGCGATTTGCACCGGTTGTACCATCCCATGGCTGTGTGGTTGTGCGCGCGCGCATTGTAGAAAAGTAGAAGAACAGTGCTGAATAATTAGGAAAATAAAGAGAAAGTTGTGGAAAAGTAAATGGATTGCAGAAAATGCGGTGCACATCTCACCACAGATGAGAAAGCCATCTATATGAAACTGGTCTCGCGAAATGCTTCGAGTTTTCTGTGTATGGACTGTCTGGCGGAAGCGTTACACTGCGAACGAAAAGCGATTGAAGAGCGCATCCGATATTATCGGGAATCTGGCAATTGTGTGCTGTTTCGATAAACAAAGCCCCTCTTTACCGTGAAAAGTATAATTCCGGTGAAGAGGGCTTTTGTGTTTTCGCGAGCAACGAACCAAAATTCATGCTTGCATGAGACCTTTGCGACTGACACGATATCAAGTAGAATTCGTGAAGTGTATTTTATCTCGTTTATGCAGGGAAGAAGCAAAGGTTTACTATGGGGCAGTCCGATATTGTGTTTGTTGACAGTAATTCAACAACTGTTTTATAATGCAGACAGAAAAGATCAGAAAAAGGAGACGGCATGGAACGGACAAAGATAGAGCAGTTATTTGAAAATTATTCTTTCTGGAGACATCTTTCGGAGGAGGAAAAGAAGATGCTTCAGGAACAGATTCGATGGTGTACCTACGAAGAAGGGCAGATGGTCACGGACACAGGAAGAGACTGTCTGGGGATTTTTCTGGTATGTGATGGTATCCTGCGTGCCAATCTGGTATCGGAAGCCGGAAAAGAAGCTACTGTATGCCGGATACATCCGGGAGAGCTCTGTGTGATTTCGGCGTCCTGCCTGCTTCCGGCCCTTCCTTTTGATATTCAGATCGATGCTGAGACGGCCAGTGAAGTATATCTGCTTCCGACGGGTATCCTGCGACAGATCATGGAAAAGAATATCTATCTGGAGAACTTTATCTATAAAAAGATCAATGAGAGTTTTTCTGATATTATCGCCGCGATACAGAAAATTCTGTTTGCCAGTCTGGAGCAGCGTCTGGTCGGATTTCTTCTGGATGAGGCGGCCGGAGAAAAAGACGGAAAGATTTATATGACGCAGGAGCAGATTGCAAGAGCTATTGGAAGTGCCAGAGAAGCAGTTAGCAGAACACTGAAAGGTCTGGTAAAAGGTGGCTGTGTGGAGTTGTTCCGCGGTGGTGTCCGTGTGGTCGATCGGAAAGAATTATATAAAAAAATATAAGAAGAAAATATGCGCGATTTTTGCAAAAAAGTGATCGAGCAACAGGGAAGAGAGATTGTATCAGAACAGGGAAAAGAAGAGGTCAATCTGGTGTGCTATCGAACCGGGCGATCAGATTCTTCTGGAGGCTGTAACAGCAGAAAATCCCCCGGTATCGGACGACATTCCGCTTACCGGGGGATTTTTCTGTAGTGATCTGTTTATTTCTCCAGCAGTTTCAGAATATTTTCCTTACTGTCCACGCCGACGCTGGTAGCTGTCAGCTCGCCGTTTTTAAATACCAGAACGGTAGGAATGCTCATCACGCGGTACTTTCTTGCCAGATCCGGGTTTTCGTCTACGTTGACTTTGCCTACTTTGATTTTGCCTTCATTTTCCGAAGCAATCTCTTCGATCACGGGGGCAAGCATACGGCACGGCATGCACCAGGTAGCCCAGAAATCAACCAGCACCGGTACATCGGAGCCGAGCACTTCTGTTTCAAAATTGTCTGTTGTAAATGTATATTCCATAGTACTATGACCTCCTGTATTTTTATGATAATAGGATACCACATCTGCCGGGAAAGATTCTGTGATTAAGTCACAAACACAAATCTGAAGAAAATATGACGGTATTTTCGTGAATTTTCTGTAAAATTTTAGAAATCAAACTGATTACAAAAGACAAAAGGCGTGGTATAATGAGCCCAAACGGGCAGACAGGGAAATGTCTGTGAAAAAGAGGGTTTATCGTGGGAAAACTGTAAGAAAGAATGAAGAGATGAGGTGTACTATGAAAGGAAGAATGCTGTTTATCTTCAATCCGCGATCCGGAAAAGGGCAGATCCGCAACAAACTGATGGACATCATCGATGTTTTTGTCAAGGGCGGCTATGAAGTAGTGGTGCATCCGACCCAGGGGGCGAAGGATGCGGAAAAAATGGCAAAGAGCATGGCTGAAGAGGTCGATCTGATCGTGTGCAGCGGCGGAGACGGAACTCTTGATGAAGTGGTTACCGGTCTGATGGAAATCGGTGCGAATGTACCACTCGGTTATATTCCGGCGGGAAGTACAAACGATTTTGCAAGCAGCCTCGAGATCTCGCGGGATATGGTGAAAGCAGCGCAGGATATCGTGGACGGCCATCTGTTTTCCGTGGATGTGGGAAGCTTTAATGAAGATAATTTTATCTATGTGGCAGCGTTCGGCATGTTTACTGATGTTTCGTATGAAACAAGCCAGGATCTGAAAAATATTCTGGGACATCTTGCCTATGTGATGGAAGGCGCAAAGAGAATCTTTGATGTAAAGACCTACCATCTGTGTGTGGAAGCCAACGGAGAAGTCCATGAGGGCGATTATATCTATGGAATGATCACAAATTCCCATTCCATAGGAGGTTTTCGTAATCTGGTGGGAAACGATGTGGAGATGGATGACGGTTTGTTTGAAGTTACCCTGATCAAAAAACCGAAAAATCCGCTGGAATTAAATGAGATCATTGCCGCATTGATCAATGCGTACGATGACACGGATATGATCGATGCATTTAAGGCGAACAGCCTGTATATCCATGGAGATGAAGCGATTTCCTGGACGCTTGACGGTGAATTCGGCGGCGAGCATAAAGAGGTAAGAATAAAAAACAGAAAGCAGGCGCTTGATATTCTTATCAACTCTTGAATTTCAGAAGTTGATGGGTTATAATATACAAGAAATTAAAACGTGAACGTAGGAGGTTTGATTATGTTAGTATCAGCTACAGAAATGTTAAAAAAAGCAAAAGCAGGTCACTATGCAGTAGGACAGTTCAACATCAACAATCTTGAGTGGACAAAAGCGATTCTGCAGACTGCACAGGAATGTAATTCTCCAGTAATCCTTGGTGTATCCGAAGGTGCCGGAAAATATATGACAGGTTATAAAACTGTTGTAGGAATGGTTAACGGAATGCTGGAAGAGCTGAATATCACTGTTCCGGTTGCTTTGCATCTGGATCACGGCAGCTATGAAGGATGCCTGAAATGTGTAGAAGCAGGTTTCTCTTCTATCATGTTCGACGGTTCTCATTACCCAATCGAAGAGAACGTTGCAAAAACAAAAGAACTGGTTAAGATCGTTGCAGAACACGGAATGTCTCTGGAAGCAGAGGTTGGTTCCATCGGTGGTGAAGAAGACGGCGTTATCGGTGCCGGCGAGTGTGCAGATCCGAAGGAATGCAAAATGATCGCAGATCTGGGTGTTGATTTCCTGGCAGCAGGTATCGGTAACATCCACGGAAAATATCCGGCAAACTGGAAAGGTCTGAGCTTCGAAACTCTGGCAGCAGTTCAGGAACTGACAGGAGAACTGCCTCTGGTACTGCACGGTGGTACAGGTATCCCGGCTGATCAGATCAAAAAAGCAATCGACCTGGGCGTATCCAAAATCAATGTAAATACAGAGTGCCAGCTGGCATTTGCTGATGCTACACGTAAATACATCGAAGCTGGAAAAGACCTGGAAGGTAAAGGCTTTGACCCAAGAAAACTTCTGGCTCCGGGAGCAGAAGCAATCAAAGCTACTGTAAAAGAAAAAATGGAACTGTTCGGTTCTGTAAACAAAGCTTGAGAAATCTAATCAAAATTGGTTGGTCAGACCAGCTTTGATATACATGGCAACAAGTAGGCAGTCTGCTTATCAAAAAAGTGGACTGCCTTTTTGAAGCTAGAGCGTGTCTGAAAAATCATTTTCGCAATCTGCAAGCCCCACTTTGCGGTATATTTTACCCTCATTCGGTTGCCGTAGCCCGCTACGCCGCCCTCATTCGGATAAAATCTCCCACAAACTGGGACTCGCAGCTCACGAAAAGCCTTTTTCAGACACGCTCTGGCAGTCGATAGGCCATGGCGGAAAACATGGAGATGGAAATCGGGGTAAGACGGAAAGGATAGGAAAAATGAGTGAGTATGTAAACGTGGTTGAGATTTTCGGAGAAAATGTATTTAACGATGCGGTCATGCAGGCCCGCCTGCCTAAAAAAGTGTACAAAGAACTGAAACAGACGATGGAAGAGGGAAAAGAACTGACGTTGGAGATTGCTGATGTGGTCGCTCATGAGATGAAAGAATGGGCGATTGAAAAAGGTGCTACCCATTACAGTCACTGGTTCCAGCCTCTGACGGGTGTAACTGCAGAAAAGCACGATGCATTTATCACAGCACCGAAAGCAGACGGAAAGGTACTGATGAGCTTTTCAGGAAAAGAGCTGATCAAGGGTGAACCGGATGCATCTTCTTTCCCGTCCGGTGGTCTGCGTGCGACTTTTGAGGCAAGAGGATATACAGCATGGGATTGTACTTCACCGGCGTTTGTGCGCCAGGATGCTGCAGGTGCAACCCTCTGCATCCCAACAGCATTCTGTTCATATACAGGAGAAGCACTGGATCAGAAAACTCCACTGCTTCGCTCCATGGAGGCCATCAACAAAGAAGCCCTTCGTCTGATCCGATTGTTTGGCAATACTACTTCCAAAAAAGTGACCCCATCTGTTGGTGCGGAACAGGAGTATTTCCTGGTAGATGCGGCAAAATTTATGAAGAGAAAAGATCTGATTTATACCGGAAGAACACTGTTCGGCGCGATGCCTCCAAAAGGTCAGGAGCTGGATGATCATTACTTCGGAACCATCCGTCAGAAGATCGCCGGTTACATGAAAGATGTCAACGAAGAACTGTGGAAACTGGGTGTATCTTCAAAGACCCAGCACAATGAAGTTGCGCCGGCACAGCACGAACTTGCTCCGATCTACGCACCGGCGAACATCGCCGTAGATCACAACCAGATCATCATGCAGACTCTGAAACGTGTGGCAAGAAGACACGGTCTCAAATGCATCCTTCATGAAAAACCATTTGCAGGTGTTAACGGATCCGGAAAACACGACAACTGGTCTCTGGTTACCGATGATGGTATCAATCTGTTAGAGCCGGGAAAAACACCGCATGAGAACGTACAGTTCCTTCTGGTACTGAGCTGTATCCTGAAAGCTGTAGACCGTCATGCAGATCTGTTGCGCGAATCCGCATCCGATGTCGGTAACGATCACCGTCTGGGCGCAAACGAGGCTCCGCCGGCTATCATCTCCATCTATCTGGGCGAACAGCTGGAAGATGTGGTGGAACAGCTGGTAAGCACCGGTACTGCAGATCACAGCTTAAAAGGCGGCCGTCTGATGACCGGTGTGCGTACCCTGCCGGATCTGGCAAAAGATGCTACCGACAGAAACCGCACCTCACCATTTGCTTTCACCGGAAACAAATTTGAGTTCCGTATGGTAGGTTCCCAGGATTCTGTGGCAGCACCGAATATCGTTTTGAATACCATCGTGGCAGAAGCTTTCCAGGAAGCCTGCGAGATTCTGGAAAATGCGGAAGATTTCGATGTGGCAGTTCATGATCTGATCAAGACAAACTGCGCAGAACATCAGAGAATCATCTTCAACGGAAACGGATACTCCGATGCATGGGTAGAAGAAGCAAAACGCCGTGGTCTGCCAAACATCCGCTCCATGGTAGATGCCATTCCAGCGCTGACCACAGAGAAATCCATCGCCATGTTCGAACACTTCCATGTATTTACAAAGACAGAACTGGAGTCCCGTACCGAAGTCAAATACGAGACTTACGCAAAAGAAATCAACGTGGAAGCAAGAGCCATGATCGACATTGCTGCAAAACAGATTATCCCTGCCGTGATCAAATACGCAAAGCATCTGGCTGATGCCATTATCTCCATCCAGACCATCCCGGGTATGGACGTGAGCGTGGAGACCGAACTTCTGAAAGAAACCACAAAACTCCTGAGAGAAAGCCAGACAGCCCTCAAGACCCTCCAGGAAAAAACGGAAGCCGCAGCCCTGATCGAAAACAACGAGCGCCAGGCAAGATACTACCACGATGAAGTAAACACCGCCATGGAAGCTCTGCGCAAACCAATCGACCAGCTGGAAATGATCGTAGACAAAGAAATGTGGCCAATGCATCCTACGGCGACCTGATGTTCGAAGTCTAAACAAAAAATCAAACCAATTATATAAAAATAAATGCCCGCAAGTGGAAAATCCCCTTCCACTTACGGGCATTCTTACGTACAGATATAAAATCTGTCAGTGTATGAAAATGGCAATACTATGAGGATATAAAGCAACCGATCTGAAATATGCAAATTAATCGCCTATTTAAACTTATAGTGTTATGGAAAAACGTGTAACATACGACAACGCCATCCCTCCCGGTTGTCAATGTCAGCCGGAAGAAAGGGAGTCTCCAGGGGCAGAGGACACTTTGTGGGCGGTTAGGGCAAGCTTTGAAATCCGACGCTTACGCAGGCTTTCGCGAGGGTCAGCTGACCCTCGTGAACTATAGCCGAAGTTAGCGGCTAGTTCAAAGTTGCCCTGCCCACGTCCTCCGCCCCTGGAGACTCCCTTTCTTCCGGCGTCCGCATTACAACTCTCTTCCCCCATAAAAAGGAGGGTGCCAGCTACCTCCTTCCAAAGGTACCTGGCACAATTATGAAAAAGTGTTATCAAAAGTAATTCGCTTGTATCTTTCTTTTGATTTGTTATAATGTATTATATGCAACAGAAATGAAAAAATAATGATGCAAAAGTGAATGTATTTTGAAAGAAAAATGAACAAATTGTGAATAAAGGAGAAAAAACAACGATGGATGTACGAACATATCTGGAACAACAGCAAGTTCATCCCCAATTGATCCGCGCAGTAGAAGAATTCAGAAATCAGTACCCGGTAGAAGAAAAAGTAAAATACCGGGTAAGCGATCCTATGATGCCTTTCTACGGAACCGAGATTCTGGAGATGGGAATTGCCGCATTGCTGCAGAAAGAAAACCTGTTACTTTCCGGTTCCAAAGCCACCGGAAAAAATGTTCTGGCGGAAAATCTGGCATGGATCTTCCAAAGACCCACTTATAACATTTCCTTCCATGTCAACACAGGAAGCGGTGATCTGATAGGAACGGATACCTTTGAAGATAATCAGGTCAAACTGCGAAAAGGAAGCATCTATCAATGTGCGGAATACGGTGGATTTGGCATACTGGATGAAATCAATATGGCAAAAAACGATGCGGTATCTGTGCTGCATGCAACTCTGGACTATCGAAGAAGTATCGATGTGCCGGGATATGACAAGATTGAGCTGCATCCCGCGGCACGTTTTATCGGAACGATGAACTACGGCTATGCGGGGACCAAGGAACTGAACGAAGCGCTGGTATCCCGTTTTCTTGTGATTCAGATGCCGGACCAGAACGAAGAAACCCTGGAAAAAATATTTACCACTTCATTCCCAGAGGGAAAACCGGAAGCCATCGAACAGTTTATCGGACTTTTTCTGGATCTGCAAAAAAAAGCGGAGAACGGAGAAATATCCACAAAAGCTCTGGATCTTCGAGGAATCCTTGCTTCGTTGCGGGCGATCCACCAGGGACTGAAACCGTCTCTGGCTGTGAGGATGGGTGTGATCAATAAGTGTTTTGACGGATTTGAAAAAGAGATTGTAGAAGATGTGGTCATGACCAGAATTCCTGAAGAATGGACCGCAGCGCAGGTGTTTTAGATGAACAGAGAGGAACTGGAAGAAAGACAGTTAGAGATTGCAAACAGGATGAAAAACATCATCTGGACCGTGTGCGGCGATTACACGCTTGAGGCGAAGCCAGATGTGGAAGCCTTTTTGAAATCAAAATATATTGCCCTGTACGATGGGATCAAACAGGGAGCCTTTGCAAAATATTTTGAAAAAGAAAAGCTCAGTATGTATCTGGTAAAAAAAGTCTATCTGGGTGCCCATGAGGATGCGCTGGTGGCAATCGCGCAGCTGTGTATGGAAAAAGCGGTGGGAGACCGGATCGCCCGGGAGCGAAAAGGTGTGTCTTCGATTCAGAAAAAAGCATATGAATATGTGCTGGATCACGAGATGGATACGATGTTGAAATCAGAGTTCGGGCGGCTGCAGCTGGCGATGATGCGGCAGGTACTGACCGGGGAAAGGCGGTGTGAAGAGAAGATCCGGAAACAGCTGGACCGGATCGAACCGCTGGAGAAGGCAGCTGATACGATGGAAGTGATCCGCACGATCGACGACTGCTATAATGCATGGGTAGATCCTGGATTCGAACAGATACACGGTGATCTGTCCAAAGTGCTTGCTGTCACAGTGGAAGAACTGATGGAATACAGCTGGCAGGATTTTCTGACAGAAGATATGTATGAAGAAAACTTTGAAGCCTACCTGGAACAGATGAGCCAGCAGATGACTGCCACAGGACAGAATCACGCAGAAGAAAAAAAAGACGAGAAAGAAAGTTCCAAGAAGAGAAAGATCGTCCGGGTATCAGAAGAAGATCTGAAAAAAGTATATACGTATATTGAGCTGAATTTCGGGAAAACCTATCTGTCGCCGCTGGAAGAAAAAAAGATTAATTTTCAGTTATGCCGCGGTATCCATGCAGACTGTGGACTGTATTTTACGGATGGAATTCTGGCCAATCCGGTGAAGAAAAATTATCAGCTGGAGTATGCAAAAAAACAACAGGGAAAAAATAAATACGCTTATTATGACAATCACCGGACGGTAAAACAGAATATTGTGATTCTTTCCGGAATTCTGAAAAAAGCTATGGCCATGCGACAGGAAGAGATAACAATCCTTTCCGACAGGGGAAAGATCTGCCCGGAAAGACTCTGGAAGATTGGGAGGAGCCGGGATGCAAAACTGTTTTCCCAGATCTGTCCGGCAGACGGAAGCACCTTTGTGGTGGATGTTTTGATCGATGCCAGCGGTTCCCAGAGGGTGCGGCAGGAACAGGTGGCACTGCAGGCATATATCATCATGCAGGCTTTGAGCAGCGTGCATATCCCGCATCGTGTGATGAGCTTTTGTACCTTCTGGGATCATACGATCCTGCAGCGATACCGGGAATATGATGAAGATGCATCGGCAAATGAAAAGATTTTTAATTTTACCACATCTTCCAATAACCGGGATGGACTGGCCATCCGGGCAGCTTCTCTGGGGCTCCTTGAACGGGAAGAGGAGCGTAAGATTATGATCATTCTCAGTGACGGAAGACCTTACGATGTGATTTTAAACCGCCCGAATGGGAGAAATCCCCAGCCGTATCAGGGAAAATATGCGGTGCGGGATACCGGAACAGAGGTACGACGGTTAAGAAATCTCGGAGTGTCTGTACTGGGCGTGTTCGCGGGAGAAGAGAAGGATCTGGAGGCAGAAAAAAAGATCTTTGGCCGGGACTTTGCCTATATTCGTGATATTTCCAGATTTTCCCGCATCGTTGGTAGCTATTTGAACAAACAAATAGAAGAAAATTGTTAATATTTCTCATTGAATCCGACAGGGAATTTTGTTATAGTAAGGTAGTATGACTCTAGGCTGTTGGAGTTTTAGTAGCAGTTTGGAGACTGAATATGAATCCTCTTCGTTCGGAGGATGAGACAAGGGAGAAAAGAAAATGGATAAGAAGAACGAAAGCTTTAAGCCTTATATCAGTGCGGACAAAGTTCTTCCGGAATTTACCGTGACATCGATTCTGATGGGTATTATTCTGGCAGTGGTATTCGGCGCAGCAAACGCATACCTGGGATTAAAAGTCGGTATGACTGTATCTGCTTCCATTCCGGCAGCAGTTATTTCCCTGGGTGTGATTCGTGTGATCATGAAAAAGAACTCCATTCTGGAGAGCAACATGGTCCAGACTATCGGTTCAGCCGGTGAGTCATTAGCGGCAGGTGCAATCTTCACCATGCCGGCTTTATTCCTGTGGGCAGAGGAAGGAAAAATTGCTATGCCCGGTTACCTGGAGATTACCCTGATCGCCCTGTTTGGTGGTATCCTGGGTGTTCTGTTTATGATCCCGCTGAGAAAAGCACTGATCGTAGAAGAACACGGAATCCTGCCGTATCCGGAAGGAATGGCATGTGCAGAAGTTCTGCTGGCAGGTGAAGAGGGAGGTTCTAACGCTTCTACCGTATTTGCAGGTATGGGACTTGGTGCTGCATTCAAATTTATCGTAGACGGACTGAAAATTGTTCCGTCCGATATTGCAACTCCGAATATCAAAGGATATGCAGGCCAGATCGGTGTGGAGATCTACCCGGCACTGATCGGTGTTGGTTACATCTGTGGACCATCCATTTCCTCCTATATGTTTGCCGGCGGTATCATTGCATGGCTGGTTCTGATTCCGGCAGTTGTTTTCTTCGGCGGAAGCATTGATTTTGCCACACTTGGTAACACCGGTCTGGCAGGTCAGACTATCGCAGAAGTTTACGAAGCAAACGGAGCAAGTGCTATCTGGTCTAACGTTATCAAATACGTGGGTGCCGGTGCGATCGCTACCGGTGGTGTGATCAGCCTTCTGAAATCTCTGCCACTGATCATAAAAACATTTGCCGGAGCAATGAAGAGTCTGAAAAATACATCCGGCGGAACAAATGTCCGTACTGACCGTGACATGAAGATGCCGGTTGTTCTCGGAATTATTCTGATCGTGATCATCCTGATCTGGCTGGTACCATCTGTACCGGTAAGCCTTCTGGGTGCATTCCTGATCGCAATCTTTGGCTTCTTCTTCGCAACCGTATCTTCCAGAATGGTTGGTCTGATCGGAAGTTCCAACAACCCGGTTTCCGGTATGGCAATCGCAACTCTGCTGATTTCCACATTTGTACTGAAAGCTACCGGTAACACCGGTATGGCAGGTATGACCGGTGCAATCGCAATCGGTTCTATCATCTGTGTCATCGCAGCGATCGCAGGTGATACTTCTCAGGACTTAAAGACCGGATTTATCGTGGGTGCTACTCCTGCAAAACAGCAGGTAGGTGAGCTGATCGGTGTTGTTGCTTCCGGTTTCGCGATCGCAGGTGTTATGTCTCTGTTAAACAAAGCATGGGGCTTTGGTTCCGCAGAGATCCCTGCACCACAGGCTACTCTGATGAAAATGATCGTGGAAGGTATCATGGATGCAAAACTTCCGTGGGTACTGGTATTCATGGGTGTATTCCTGGCTCTTGCTCTGGAAGTACTTCGTGTACCGGTTATGCCGTTTGCCATCGGTCTGTATCTGCCGATCTACCTGTCCTGCGGTATTATGGTAGGTGGTGTAGTTCGTCTGTTCCTGGATAAGAAGAAAGAAGCAGAAGCAAAGAAGAAAGAAATGATCAGCAACGGTACGCTGTACTGTGCCGGTATGATCGCCGGCGAAGGTCTGGTTGGTATCCTGATGGCAGTTCTTGCTATCATTAAAGTGGGTGACAACAGTATCGCTGCTATTATCGGTGGTCTGTTTAATTTGTCCGGTGCTGCAGGAAACATCGTCGGACTGATCGTGCTGGCGCTGATGATCCTGAGTCTGCTGAAATTCTCTGTATGGAGTAAGACAAAAAGTAAATAATGCGAGATAAAAGAAATTATCTGGATTTTGTTCCTGTAAAGAATCCACAGCTTCCCTGGCAGGAGGATGAAGGAGGCATCGTCACGGTGGAGGTCACTCACCGTGGCATCGCCGCCAAAGTGGCTCAAATCGCTTTCAACCGCCCGAAGGTAAGCCAGATTCACATGGATGCATTCGGAAGTTTTATCTGGAAAGAAATTGACGGAGAACAGAACATCTATGAGATCGGACAGAAAGTGAAAGAACATTTCGGCAAAGAGGCAGAACCTCTTTATGAACGGCTGACAACGTTTTTCCGCATTCTGGCAGAGAACAAATATATCACTTATAAAAAATAACTGAAATTGGTTCACTGAATCATTACTATGCAAAATAATGAAAACCTGTATTTCGGGCAGAATAACCGGGAGGACAGAGCTTTCAGACAGCGGGCATAATGTGATTCAGTGGACCAATTTTGGTTTTCAGGACACTTTTTTGAGGTAAAGAAAAGGCGTGGTGAAGAAATGAAGAGTATGATCAAACAAAAACCATGGATCAGAGATTATCTGCTGATTTTTATCGGTACGGCACTTATGTCGATCGCATTGAAATCCGCATTTGATACCAACGGGATCGTAGACGGAGGGTTCAGCGGCATCGCAATTATTGTAAAATCGGTGACGGAACCGCTGCTTCCGGGTGGTATTCCGCTGGGGGTGACCAACCTGTTGCTGAATATCCCCATGTTTTTCCTTGGTATCAAAATTATGGGCTTCGGCTTTATGGCAAAAACCATCTGGGGTACGGTCAGTCTGTCTTTCTGGCTGACCGTGATCCCGGTGATTCCACTGGTGGAGGGGGATATGGTGCTTGCAGTATTGATCGGTGGTGTTATCCAGGGAACCGGTATCGGCCTGGTATTTTTAGGGCGTGGAACCACCGGGGGAACGGATCTGGTGGCATCTCTGATACACCGGTATGTAAAACACATCTCGATTGCGCGGATCATGCAGGTGATCGACGGGATGATAGTGGTGATCGGAGCCTTTGTTTTCGGACCGACCAAAGCAATGTATGCCATCGTGGCAATTTATATCGTGGGAAAAGTAACCGACGGTCTTCAGGAAGGACTGAATTATGCGAAAGCAGTATATATTATTACGGATCATCAGGAAGAGGTATCGAGAAGAATTCTCGAAGATCTGGACCGTGGGGTGACCGGCGTCCATGCACAGGGTATGTATGCCGGTACAGAACGGCTGATGCTTTTTTCCGTTGTAGGTAAAAAACAGATCGTGCAGCTGAAAGAAGTGGTTGCACAGGTGGATCCGAAAGCATTCATGATCGTTACAGATGCCAGGGAGGTTCTGGGAGAAGGATTTCAGGAATACAAGGTGTGAACAAAATGTGAAAATCTGCTGTGATTGTTACTTTTTCATGTTTTTCTCTTTATTTTTGTATATTTTATATTAGAATATGATTTAAGAGACTTTGCTTATCAGGGGTGGATAGCAGATTCTAAATAAACTATGTACTGAAAGAGGGTATGATTATGATTTCAAATCAGATACTGCAAAACACACTGGATGGTTTGAAAAATATTTCCAGAAGTGATTTCTGTGTGGCCGATACAGAGGGGAAAATCCTGGCATTCACAGCACAGAATTCGGAAATAAGCAGCAGTGATATTTTAGGATTTGCCGCGTCTCCTGCGGACAGTCAGGTGGTACAGGAAAACCAGTTTTTCAAAGTATATGATGAAAATCGGCTGGAATATGTACTGGTTGTCAGCGGGGGTAGTGAAGATACTTATATGATCGGTCAGATGGCAGCATTTCAGATCCAGAATCTGTTGGTGGCCTACAAAGAGCGCTTTGATAAAGACAATTTTATCAAAAATCTGTTACTGGATAACCTGCTTCTGGTGGATATTTATAACAGAGCAAAAAAACTGCACATTGATGTGGAAACAAAACGTGTGGTGTTTATCCTGGAAACCGGTCAGGGAAAAGATTATACGGCTCTTGAAAATGTAAAAAATATTTTTCAGGGGAAAAGGGTGATTTTATCACCGCTGTGGATGAGAAGAGTATTATCGTGGTGAAGGAAGTAAATCCCGGCGACGGTTATGCAGAGATGCAAAAGATCGCAGAATCGATTCTGCAGGCGGTACGCGAGAAGGATGAACTTGTGCATATTGCATACGGAACCATTGTAAAAGAACTTAAGGAGGTCTCACGTTCTTACAAAGAAGCAAGGATGGCCCTGGATGTCGGAAAGATTTTCTTTGATGAAAAAGAAATTATTGCCTACAGTTCACTGGGAATCGGCCGGCTGATCTATCAGCTTCCTATTCCGCTGTGCAAGATGTTTATAAAGGAGATCTTCGAGAATAAATCGCCGGATGATTTCGACGAGGAAACCATCACGACCATCAACAAATTCTTTGAGAACAGTCTGAATGTATCTGAGACATCACGTCAGCTGTACATTCACAGAAACACATTGGTATATCGGCTGGATAAGCTCCAGAAGAGCACCGGTCTTGATCTGAGAGTGTTTGAAGATGCAATCACCTTCAAGATTGCTCTTATGGTTGTACGATATATGAAGTATATGGAAACCTTAGACTATTAAAGAATAGAAACAGGAGGAGTATATGATTACGTTGGAAAATGTAAGCAAATCTTACGCCAAGGGCCAACCGGCTTTAAACGACGTATCGTTGCACATTGATAAAGGGGAATTTGTATTTATAGTAGGAAACAGCGGTTCCGGGAAATCTACGCTGATTAAATTACTGTTGAAGGAACTGGAACCGACTTCCGGAACAATCATTGTTAACGATCAGAATCTCGGCAAGATGAAACGCAGAAAGGTTCCGAAATACCGTCGTGGGGTAGGCGTTGTATTTCAGGATTTCCGGTTGTTGAAAGATAGAAATGTATATGAGAATGTAGCATTTGCACAGCGCGTGATCGAGAGGCCGAACCGGGTGATCAAAAAGCGTGTGCCGGAGATTCTCACACTGGTAGGACTGGCAGAAAAGTACAAATCATTTCCGAGAGAATTATCCGGTGGTGAACAGCAGCGTGTGGCACTGGCCCGTGCACTGGTCAACCGTCCGAATATTCTTCTGGCAGATGAACCTACCGGTAATCTGGATCCGAAGAATTCACTGGAGATTATGAAACTGCTCGAAGAGATCAACGAGAGAGGAACTACAGTTCTGGTAGTAACCCATAACAGAGAAATCGTCAATTCATTCAGAAAGCGTGTAATTACCATGAGAAAAGGTGTAATTGTCAGCGACGAAGAGGAAGGTGGATATCTTGAGGATTAGTACAATCGGCTACAGTGCCAAACAGGGAATCAAAAATATATGGAGAAATATCATGTTCTCCGCGGCTTCCATAGCCACTATGACAGCATGTATCTTCTTATTTGGTCTGTTCTTCTCGCTGTTGATCAACTTTCGGTATATTGTAAAGAATGCAGAGGAAGGCGTTGCGGTTACCGTTCTTTTTGATGATGGTGTGGATCAGGCGACGATCAACAGTATCGGGGAGCAGATCAAGGCGTATAAAGGCGTAACGAAGGTTGAATATGTATCCGCTGAAGAGGCATGGGATGAATGGTCAAAACAGTATTTTGGGGATACAGAACTGGAATCTGAGATGGCAGAAGGATTTAAGAATGATAATCCGCTGGCGAATTCTTCCAGTTATTCCGTCTATGTGGATAAGATCGAGCATCAGGATGCGCTGGTAAAATATATCGAGGGGCTTGATGGTGTCCGGGAAGTGAATCAGTTAAAGGGCGCGACACAGACCTTGTCTTCCTTTAACACCTTATTGACCTACATATCCGTGGCAATCATTCTGATCCTGCTTTGTGTGGCGGTCTTCCTGATCAGTAATACGGTAGCGATTGGTATTTCCATTCGTAAAGAAGAGATAGGTATCATGAAACTTATCGGTGCGACAAACTTCTTTGTAAGAGCACCATCTGATCGAAGGTATGATCATCGGTCTGATCGGAGCCATCATTCCGCTGGTATTACTTTTTGTCATGTACAAGAAAGTGATCGAATATGTTCTTACAAAGTTCAGTATGCTGAGCAGTGTGGTACAGTTTATGAGTGTTACACAGGTATTCGAAGTACTGACTCCGGTGGCGCTGATCCTTGGTATGGGTATCGGACTGTTCGGAAGTGTGATCACGATCCGCAAACATCTGAGAGTCTGATAAATAACGAAAGAGAAATCAAAATGCCATCACCGAAGGTGATTGGAAATAATACAAAGGGGGATGCAGCAGGAAAGCGGCAGCCCCCTTTGTATATGAATGAGTTTCTGCAAAAACTGAGAAATTGCAGGAGAAGACAGTAACAGACAGGAGACAACAGAGATGACAGAAAGAATGAAAACCTGGATCAAAGGATTTGCCGGGGGTGTGGCAGTAACCGTGATTGTGGGTGGTATCGGATACTTTATCTGCTTTGGATCCGTTCCAATGATCGGAGAACAGGGTCTGAGCCTCAGTGATCTTGGTAAAGCATCCAAAATAGCAAAATTAGTGGATACATATTATCTGGATTACAAAGAAGGTGATGAAGACAGCCAGTATACGATGGAAGAAGGTATGTACAGTGGACTGGTAGCCAGTTTGCAGGATCCTTATTCCAGCTACTATTCCGAAGATGCCTACAAGCTGTTGCAGGAGTCCACACAGGGGGCGTATACAGGTGTGGGACTTACGATGTCCAAGGATCCGGACAGCGGAGTTGTCAGTGTGGTGGATCTGGCAGAAGGCGGCCCGGCAGAGCAGGCAGGGATTCAGAAAGGAGATATCCTGACGGCAGTGGATGGAAAGGATATTACTGAAAAAGAACTGTCAGAGATTTCCACAATCATCCGGGAAGATAACAAAAAGCAGGTGGTTTTGACTGTGGAACGGGATGGAACGACTGCCGATATCACAGTATCTCTGGAAAAGGTGGAAGTAACGGTAGTAAAGAGCCGGATGCTTGACGATTCCCTTGGATATATTCAGATTACAGAATTTACCGATGGCACTTCGGAACAGTTTAAGAAAGCCTACAGTGAACTGAATGAACAGGGAATGAAAGGACTTCTGGTTGATCTGCGGGAAAATCCGGGGGGACTTCTGACAGCGGTATGTGATACGCTGGAACAGATTCTTCCGAAAGGTATGATCGTGTATACCGAAGATAAGAGCGGACATCGGACGGAGCATACCTGTAAAGGAAAAACACCGATCGATATTCCGCTGGTGGTTCTGGTCAATGAAAACAGTGCCAGTGCTGCAGAGATCTTTTCCGGAGCGGTGAAAGATCACGGTGTGGGAACGCTGGTGGGCACCACGACATTTGGGAAAGGAATTGTTCAGCAGACTTTTTCACTGGGAGATGGCAGTGCAGTAAAACTGACCACTTCCAGATATTATACCCCAAACGGTGTGAATATCCAGGGAACCGGAATCACTCCGGATGTGGAGAGTGACTGGCCGGAGAATGCAGAAGAATTTACCAATCCGAATCAGTTTAACGAGCTTTCTCAGGAGGAATGGGAGAGTAAGGATGCACAGATGAAAAAAGCAAGAGAGGTTCTTTCGGAAAAGGTTGCACAGGCAGAACAGTGATGGTAAAATGAAAAAAATGTATTTCGGGAGCTTTCCGGTAATACATAAAAGTGCGGGGAGGACAGAGTATGGAAAAATATGTAATTACGACAGAGAATACAGCAGATCTGCCTTATTCTTACTATAAAGAACATCAGGTAGAATATATGTATCTGACATACCAGCTGGATGGAATCACTTATAATAAAGAAAATGAGCTGGATTTTAAAGCGTTTTACAGTCGGATGCGAGCAGGATCCATGCCGACCACGTCCCAGGTCAACAGTGAGGAAGCGAAAGACGTTCTGCGACCGCTTCTGGAGGCCGGAAATGATGTACTGCATCTGGCATTTTCTTCCGGGCTGAGTGGCAGTTATAACAGTGTACGTCTGGCAGCAGAAGAACTGAAAGAAGAATATCCGGACAGAAAGATTTTGGTAGTCGATTCGCTGTGTGCTTCTCTTGGAGAAGGCCTGTTCGTTTACAAAGCGGTACAGATGAAAGAAGCGGGGGCATCTGTGGATGAAGTGGCTGCATGGCTGGAAGAACACAAACAGAACTTCTGCCATGTATTTACCGTAGATGATCTGTTCCATCTGTACAGAGGTGGCAGAGTATCAAAAGCCGCAGCTATCGTGGGAACAATGATCAATCTGAAACCGCTGCTTCACGTGGATGACGAGGGACATCTGATTCCATTAAGTAAGGTACGGGGAAGAAAGAAATCTTTGGCGACGCTGGTCTCCATGATGGAAGAGCGCATCGGAAGCTGGAAAGATAAAAATGATATTATCTTTATCAGTCATGGTGACTGTGAGGAGGATGCACAGTATGTGGCAAAACTGGTCAGAGAAAAGTTCGGATATGAAAGTTTTCTGATCAATACGATCGGGGCTACGATCGGAACCCATTCCGGACCGGGAACAGTAGCGCTGTTCTTTATGGGAGAATATCGGTAGGAAAAAGGTTACAAAAGCAAAATATAAAAAGCAGGAAAAGAATGTGAGATAAATCTACATTTTTTTCTTGCTTTTTTTCATATAATATGATACTGTCAGATTACAAGGAATGGAAACGTTACCGATAACGTTTCCGAAAGTACTGGAAATCTAAAGGAGGATAAAAAATGAGAGCAAGTGGTATCTTACTTCCTGTAACATCCCTGCCGTCTCCGTATGGTATCGGCTGTTTTTCAAAGGAAGCTTATGAGTTTGTGGACCAGCTGGAAAAAGGCGGTGAAAAGTACTGGCAGATTCTGCCGTTGGGACCGACCGGATATGGAGATTCCCCGTATCAGTCCTTTTCCACCTATGCGGGTAATCCGTATTTTATTGATCTGGAAACACTGATCGAGGAAGGACTGCTGACAAAAGAAGAGTGTGACAGTGTGGATTTTGGAAGTAATCCGGCATATGTGGATTACGAAAAATTTATATGGGCAGAATTTGAACTTCTGGAGAAAGCGTTCCACAGATTTGTACCGGATCAGGCATATGAAACCTTTGTGGAAAAAAATAAAAAATGGCTGGAAGATTACAGTCTGTATATGGCGATCAAAAACAGCCTGGGCGGAATTGCCTGGAGCGAGTGGGAGGCACCGCTGAAGACAAGACAGGAAGCTGCCCTGGAAGAAAAACGAGTGGAATTAAAAGAACAGATGGATTTTATCTGTTTTCAGCAGTATGAATTTGCAAAACAGTGGGAGAAACTGAAACAGTATGCCAATGAAAAAGATATCCAGATCATCGGTGATATTCCGATCTACGTTGCATTTGACAGTGCAGATGCATGGGCGAATCCGGAACTGTTCCAGTTTGACGAGAACAGTACACCGCTGGCAGTGGCAGGATGCCCGCCGGATGCTTTTGCAGCTACCGGACAGCTCTGGGGCAATCCGCTGTATCGCTGGGATTACCACGCACAGACAGGATATGTCTGGTGGATCAGCCGTCTGAGACATTGCTTTACACTGTATGATGTGGTTCGTGTGGATCATTTCCGCGGATTTGATGAGTATTATGCGATCCCGTACGGTGACAAGACAGCAGAAAACGGTGTCTGGAAAAAGGGTCCGGGAATTGATCTGTTCCATACAGTGAAAAAAGAACTGGGCGATGCAAACATCATTGCAGAAGACTGGGATATCTGACGGAAAGTGTTATGAAACTGGTGGAAGATACAGGATATCCGGGAATGAAAGTATTACAGTTTGCATTTGATTCAAGAGAGGAAAGTAACTATCTGCCACATAATTATCCGCATAACTGTGTGGTTTACACCGGAACTCACGATAATAATACGGTTCGTGGATGGCTGGACGATATGTGTGAGGAAGACAACGCACTGGCAGAAGATTACATGAACAATGCGGATACACCGAAAGATGAACGTCCGTGGGAGTTCATCCGTCTGGCACTCGGTTCCGTGGCTGACCTTGCGGTGATTCCGCTGCAGGATTATCTGTGTCTGGGAACAGAGGCAAGAATCAATCTTCCGTCCACTCTTGGCAACAACTGGAAGTGGCGTCTGGTGCCGGGGCAGGTAACGGACGAGATGCTTGAAAAGATGTGTCATCTGAACAAGCTGTTCGGAAGATTGTAAAAGAGAGAGGAAGTGGTCTTGTGGCAGGCATGACAATCAAAGATATCGCAAAAAAATGCCATGTTGGCGTCAGTACCGTGTCCAGGGCTATGAATAATCATCCGGATATCAATCCGGAAACCAAGGAAAAAATATTAAAAGCCATTGAGGAAGCAAACTATGTGCCGAATAACAGTGCCAGAAATCTGAAACGAAATGATGCAAAGGCTATCGCGGTGCTTGTCAAAGGTATCGGCAATACCTTTTTCAGTGAACTGGTAGGAATTCTGGAACGGGAGTGCGAAAAGAAGGGTTACAGCTGTATCCTGCAATATGTGGACGAACAGAAAGATGAGTGGGACGTGGCGATTCGTGTGGGAAAAGAAAAAAGACTGCGTGGGCTGGTGTTTCTGGGAGGAAGTTTTTCTCAGAGTCAGGAAAAGATCAGTCAGATGGAGATTCCCTGCGTACTCAGTACCATCTGTACAGTGGGGATGCCGGGTGCATCCCTGGCTTCCGTATCGGTGGATGATTTTAAGGAAAGCTATAAGATGACGGAGTATCTGATCGGGCTGGGGCATAAAAAAATTGCTTTTATTACAGCCCCGAAAAATGATGCCAGTATCGGAAAGCTGCGTCTGATGGGATACCGGACAGCACTGGAGCAGTATCAGATCCCTTACCGGGAAGAACTGGTGTGTTACATGGATGAAAAAAGGGACACATACTCTTATCAGTCCGGTTACCGGCTGATGCAGGAGCTTTTGAAAAGAGAAACATTTACCGCCGTCTATGCGACGGCAGATACACTGGCGATCGGAGCCTGCAGGGCATTGAAGGAGGCGGGAATATCTGTTCCCGAGGAGTGTTCTGTGGCGGGATTTGACGGTATGGATGCCGGAAGATTTTATATTCCGAGTCTTACAACGATCCGTCAGCCGGTGGAAGAGATCGGGAAGGCAACGGCAGGACTTTTATTTGATCTGATCAAAGGAAAAGAAAAGCCACGGCAGCTGATCTATGAAGGGGAGTTAATACAAAGGGAGTCAACTGCCCGATGTAAAAAGTAAATTGAGGAGATTATTTAGAGGAGAAAATTATTATGGAAAAAAGATTGCAGGAAGTACTGGAAAAAAGATTTCATAAGACACTGGATACATGTACAAAAGAAGAACTGTTTCATGCACTGATGGAGATCACGAAAGAAGCGACCGGTAACCTGAAGAGAAACGAGGGATCGAAGAAACTGTATTACATCTCTGCAGAATTCCTGATCGGTAAATTGTTATCTAATAATCTGATCAACCTGGGTCTGTATGAGGAGACAGAAAAAGTCCTGAAATCTCATGGATATGAACTGTGTGAGATTGAGGAACTGGAAATGGAGCCTTCTCTTGGAAATGGCGGACTGGGACGTCTGGCTGCCTGCTTCCTGGATTCTATTGCTACGCTTGGTCTTCCGGGAGATGGTATCGGACTGAATTATCATTTTGGTCTGTTTCAGCAGAAATTCACCAATCACAAACAGCAGGAATTGAAAAATCCGTGGATCACAAAAGAAAGCTGGTTAAACAGACAGTCTTTTACCTGTAAAGTACCATTTAAAGATTTCACAATGGACGGTGTTCTGTACGATATCGATGTGCCGGGATATGATTCCGGATGTAACCGCCTGCATCTGTTCGATGTGGATACTATTGATGAAAGTATCGTACCGGAAAACAGTATCAATTTTAATAAGAAAAAAGTACAGGAAAATCTGACGCTCTTTCTGTATCCGGATGATTCTGATGATGCCGGACGCAAACTCCGCATTTATCAGCAGTACTTTATGGTAAGCTGCGGGGCACAGCTGATTTTAAAAGAGATGGAGGATGCAGGATATGATCTGCATGAATTAAATAATCATGCAGTGATCCAGATCAATGATACCCATCCTTCCATGGTGATTCCGGAACTGATCCGTCTGCTGACCGAAGAAAAAGGATTTACTATGGATGAGGCAGTGGAAGTGGTAAGTAAGACCTGTGCATATACCAATCATACCATTCTTGCGGAAGCACTGGAAAAATGGCCGATGGAATACCTGGAAGAAGTGGTTCCGAATCTTGTTCCGATCATCAAGGAACTGGATGAAAGAGTGCGAAAAACAGTAAAAGATGAGTCCACTTACATCATCGATGCGCAGGACAGAGTGCACATGCACACATGGATATTCATTACGGATTTTCTGTCAATGGCGTGGCAGCACTCCACACAGAGATTTTGAAAAACTCAGAACTGAAAAATTTCTATGACCTCTATCCGGAACGTTTTAACAACAAAACAAACGGAATCACGTTCCGTCGCTGGCTGATGCATTGTAATCCGATACTGACCAGATATATTGAATCTCTGATCGGAAACGGATTCAAGAAAGATGCCACAGAACTGGAAAAACTGCTGGCTTTTGAAAATGATGAAACAGTGCTGAACAAGCTGGAAGAAATCAAGATGGAAAAGAAACTGGAATTCAAAGAATACATGGAAGAAACCCAGAGACTGACTATTGATGAACATTCCATCATTGATGTACAGGTAAAACGTCTTCATGAGTATAAACGTCAGCAGATGAATGCACTTTATGCAATCTACAAATATCTGGACATCAAAGCGGGCAACAAACCGTCCACACCGATCACAATGATCTTTGGAGCAAAGGCAGCACCGGCGTATGTGATTGCAAAAGATATTATTCATCTGATCCTGTGTCTGCAGGAACTGATTGAGAAAGATCCGGAGGTAAGACCGTATTTCCGCGTACTGATGATTGAAAATTATAATGTTTCCAAAGCAGCAAAGGTTATTCCGGCAGCCAATATTTCCGAACAGATTTCGCTGGCATCCAAAGAAGCATCCGGAACCGGTAATATGAAGTTCATGTTAAATGGCGCGCTGACGCTGGGAACCGAAGATGGAGCAAATGTGGAGATCCGGGATCTGGTTGGCGAAGAGAATATTTATATTTTCGGCAGAAAACCACAGGATGTCATCGATCTGTACGAGGCAGGTACTTACAGTTCCAAAGAAATCTATGAAGAGGATGCGCTTATCCACAAACTGGTAGATTTTATCACAGGAGAAGAACTGCTTGCGATCGGTGATGAAGAAAGTCTGACCCGTCTGCACAGAGAACTGATCGGAAAAGACTGGTTTATGACACTGTTGGATACAAAAGAATATATCACAATAAAAGAAAAGGTCTATGCAGATTATGAAGATCGTAAGACCTGGAATAAAAAAGCACTGATCAACATTGCTAAAGCGGGATTCTTCTCATCTGACAGAACGATCGCGCAGTACAATGAGGACATCTGGAAATTAAAAATAATACGATTCCTGTAATCATAAAAGGTAAGAAATCCGTCCATACTATAGTAAAAAACAGATCTATG
>ENA-OQCO01000132-OQCO01000132.1-human-gut-metagenome-genome-assembly--contig:-NODE-132-length-42101-cov-3.072450_pt1 | contig 42101 bp, 51 predicted proteins | sample MGYA00242500_ERZ504582 | MGnify/ENA primary metagenome ERZ504582 (study PRJEB26092, sample SAMD00036346) | human gut metagenome | host: Homo sapiens | study: EMG produced TPA metagenomics assembly of... | reverse complement strand
CGAACAATTTGCTCGGGGCATTAGCACAGTTGGTAGCGCGCAACGTTCGCAATGTTGAGGTCAGGGGCTCGACTCCCCTATGCTCCACCAAAAAGTCCTTACTCGAACCCTTGTCTAAAAGCAAGGCGTTGGGCGAGGACTTTTTTATTTATTTCTCAAGTCCGGTCGATGGGGTGTTCGCGTGAATCAAAAGAGGATGTTTTGCCGCATTGTTCTGGGGTTCTTTCCTTTTTTGGGAAATGAGGATTACTGCTTTTCGTGTAATATTTTCCCTGTTGCGGGTTGTATCACCACGACACATGTGCGTGATAAATGATACTTTTGTTGACGATATATTATGATAGATATAAGGATGTGTATTATGCCAAGCGGAAAAAGAAGGACACACGAAGAGTTTATAAATGAATTAGGAAAAAAAACTGATACCATATCCGTCCTAGATTCCTACCATAAAAATACAGAACCAATCAAGTGCAAGTGTTTAGTCTGTGGATATGAATGGAGTCCTACGCCCAAGTCTCTTCTAAAGGGTCACGGGTGCCCTTCTTGTGCTAGAAACATTAAGCTTACACATGAAGAATTTATCAATAAGCTAAAAAGAAATAACCCTAATTATGAATCATTTGATGTTCTGACTCCTTATGATGGGATGTCCGGAAAGATTAAATGTAGGTGCAAAATCTGCGATACTATATGGTTTCCTAAAGCAAATGATTTAATCAGATCGCAATCTGGGTGTCCGTCCTGCTCAGGTAATGTTGCTTTTACTCACGACCGTTTTATCATCGACTTTACCCAAAAGAATCCAAATCATAAAGATATTATTTTGTTGTCTAAATATGACGGCATGCTTAATCGAATTAAGTGCAAGTGCAAAAGATGTGGGCGTGAATGGGCACCTTTGGCAAGTAGCTTAATACAAGGGACTGGTTGTCCAGATTGCGCCAAAGCAAAGGCCGCAAAACGCGGACGAGAAATGTTCCAAAAAATGGAGCATCCTGGAATCATGAGCCACGATTCTTTTGTTGAGAAGTTTCACGAAAACAGTACCCGTTCTTCATCAATAGAGATTATAGGATTGTACGAAGGAGCGAATAGGCCATTGAAGTGTAGATGCTCGCGTTGCGGACACGAATGGAGCCCTATTGCAAGTGCACTATTACGAGGAACGGGCTGTCCAGAATGCTCTCACACATCGACCTCGTTTATGGAACAATTCTTGGTTTTCGCGTTTCGTAAAATACTTGGCGAAAATGAGGTAATCAACCGAGATAAAGAATTAATTGGAAAAGAAATTGACATTCTTATTCCATCCAGATCTTTCGCAATTGAGATTGGCTCTTGGACATGGCATAAAAACATTATAGAAAACGATAAGTCAAAGATTAAGGCGTGCAACGAGAATAGTATTAGACTGATTGTCATTTATGATTCTTGCGCAGACAAAACAATTAATAGTGAAGATATATGGACGTACTCCATTGACTTAGCAAGTGAGAAACAATTCAATACTCTGAAAGCAATAGTATTAAGATGTTCAGAATTGATGAACATACACCCCGTGCCATTCAGCGAAAATGATTGGATGGATATTATTAGGCACGCACATCAGGCCTCTCTACGCGTTACTCATGATGAATTTTTGGCTAAATTGCAAGAGAGAAATAGTCATTTCCAAGATATTATTATTTTGTCAGAATACCGGTACGCACGAGACAATATTTCATGCAAATGCAAAAAGTGTGGAAATGAATGGGAAACAGCTGCATCTGAGCTTTTAAAAGGAACTGGATGTCCAGTTTGTCAAATAAAAGCTGTTGGCAATAGAAAAAGCAAAAGAAATCAAATCATTGAATGGAAAAAGCGGAACCCCGGCGGATCAAAGTTGAGATGCGAAAAGGAAACCGGAATTAGCAGAATGACAGTATATAAATGGTGGGAGGCAGAATAGTAAAGCGAATTCTACGGATGTGCTCGTTCACCGAATTGACTCCCGGGCAGATGTTTTCATCATAATTATAGAACTAATAGTTCGACTTAAGTCCCGACAGTCCCACCAAAGCAAGATAATCCGAACCTTAGACCAATCGGTCATGGGTTCGGATTTATTGTTTTAATGGAAGAAATTGAAGACTGGTAATGAAAAAGCCGGGAGGACTGCCGATTATTGCAATCCTCCCGGCTTCTTTATGTAGATGCATAGTCCATATTCTCTTTCTTTGCTTTCCATTCAGCAAGTACCTTTTTACTGTCTTCACTTTAGTAGTACTTCTGAATTAGCGGAAGCAGGCTCCGTGCCAGCGATACAAAGACGTATTCCGGAATTTGGGTTGCATCCACGCTGTTTGGGATATTCGTTTTTTCTGCGTTCACATGGTACCTCCTTTATCGCTTCTGTAGCGCGTATAAGCCCATTTTGGCGTTGCTGTAAGGAAAAGATATTCCTCTGTGTTTTCGCGCCGATTGTGGGGCGAAAAATGCCACGTTTTCGACCTTTATCCGGACAATATTGAGCTGCCTTTCTTCGGCTGAATCAGCTTCGCATTAGAGGGATAATTCAGCGTAATCAATGCGGGTTTTCCAAGCCCCTGTTTCTTGCGGCAGATCAAACCGATGAACTCAAGCTCATGAAATATCCGCGTCGCACATTGTCGGCTGCGGTGGAGCTTCGTCTGCGCCTGCTCCAAGGTGAAGTACAGCCGAATTGTGCCGTCCGGCTCGATGTAGCCGTTCTGCCGGGAAATGCTTGCTCTGTCCAGCATAAGCGCGTACAGCACTTTTGCATCGTTGGACAGCCTGGCGAGACTATCCTCCATCAAAAACCGTGGAAACGATATGTAGGATGCCGACAAGCTCTCGCTTGTAAACTTCAAAAACTTCTGTGACATGATCCTCCTATCCCATCCATCAAAACCAGTATTGATAGGGTTGATGGATGACTATATTGACGTTGATTTATTTCTTATTAGTTAGAGGATGAATTTCAGCCCCGATGGAGGGCACGAAAACCATCGTCCTGAAATCCGGTTGTGGTACGCTCCGGAGCGTCAGCTTGTCCACCGTCCGGAAAACCGGTGACGGAAAACCCACACATGGAAAATCCCGTTGTGGTCAAAGCTCTTCCCTCTGCCGCGTTTTCAACAGCTCCCATACGTCAGCCATCCGCTCTTTCAGCTCGGCAACATCGGCATCGTAAAAATGCCCGGTGCTGTTGATGCGGCGGCAGACGTGGTTGATGTTGGTGGCAATCCTGCTGACAGCGGCGGCTAACTTTTTCTGTTCTGTGTAATCGACCTTGATGATGTACCCGTCAATCAGCATTTTCCGGGCATACGCGCCGAAGTTGCGGGTGCCAAGCTGGTTCATCTTGTGGCGAACCATGCTCAATTCCTGCTCATTCAGGCAGATTTCCTTGCGGATGGGTCGTGTACGGTCTGGCATATCAAAGAACTCATTTCACTTTATAACGGACACCTTTTTGCCGTTTGTTGAATATGGCGGCAAAATTTTTTCCTTTCACTTTACAACGGACATTTCTTCATCTAAACGCAGGTATTGAAACGAAAGATTCTCAAAAAATATGCGCCCCTGCTTTTGCGAAAGCGGGAGCGCGCTGCATCCGCGGATATGAGATTTGAGAGAGTAGCAAGCACATCCGGTGTCCGTACACACCGGAAAAATGAGCGGTTCAGCTTTGCAGCCGATACGCCAATTTTGATTTTTGGGGAAGCCCCAAACCCTTGATTTTTGAGTTGAAAATACTTCCTGAACTTTTCCGAAAAGCCCTTGCTTTTATTCACTTTGACGATTATAATTATACCGTGATTTTATAAGCAGACGCAGGAGCGAACTGCAACAGGAGTACCGCCCATGAAGTATTTATCTATCACGCAAACCGCCGAATGCTGGGGTATCTCCACCCGCCGTATTCAGATTTTGTGCGGCGAGGGGCGTGTCCCCGGCGCTATCCGCATTGGCACAGTCTGGGGGATTCCAGAGGACGCAGAGAAGCCGGCGGACGCGAGAATCAAGAACGGGAAGTATATCAAGCAAAAATCAGAATGACAATTTAGGAGGTTGTTGTATGCCACAAGAGGCCGCGAATGTTATGACCCCATATGAAATAATTGCGACAGTTATTGCTATATTGGCGTTGCTGCAACCATGGATTATAAAGCTTTGGGATCGCTTTGGTCGAAAAATCCGTGTAAACTTTATCCCTTCGGCAAAAATAAAACTTTACTATAACCGTAGCGGTGCTTATGTTTATTTGGGTGGTGTTATTGAAGCCAAAAACAAAGCAGCCATTGTTAAAGATATTGCAGTCAAAGTTGTTCGTAAAAAGGACAAGGCTGAATTGCTGCTGGATTGGTCTTCTTTTATGATTCCTGTGTTTCAATCTGTTGGCGGCAACGCAGTAACAACCAGTGAAATCGCCAGACCATTTAAGGTGGAAGCAGGTAGCCTCTATCCGGTATTCGTAGAATTTGCTTCAACAAACATTCAAGAGAGCAATCATCTGACTGAAATCTATAACACGATAGCTCTTGAACTTGCTCATATTATGCAACCAAGCATTACAATCGATCAAGCCAAATATGCACTTGCCAATTCAAGCAGCTACCAGGCTTTTAGAGATGAGCTTTTGCAGAACTTCTATTGGAAAGCGGATGACTACGTAATTGAGCTTACAATTACGTACAACGATACGAAAACTCAGCAGTATAAATTCAAGTTCAGTATAGATGCCAGCGAAGCTGCTGCTTTCAAAGGAAATATCGAAAAATCTCTGCAATGTACAGTGGATGAATTCTACAGAGTTCCCACTAATTTATTCTACCCACAGAAAGATTTTGTCCTTGATGACGGTCAATAAGCAGTTAAACGACTCTAACTCGAAATCGGAATCGCTTCGTGGAACGCTCCACCCGAAAAAGTCTTGATTTATGCAGGTTTTCGATGGTTCGAAAACGAAAAAATCTTTGAGTTCTCCCCATCAGTTCTCCCCATTTTCCAAAGCGGATTGGGTGAAGATACAACTTGGAGGGTTGTCCGAGTGGTCGAAGGTGCGACTCTCGAAAAGTCGTGTGCCGCAAGGCACCTAGGTTCGAATCCCTAACCCTCCGCCAACCTGAGAAGCCGGTTTTGCCGGCTTCTCTTTTTTATTCCTGGTTTCCTATCCCTAAGCCAGCAAGCATTGCATCTGCGGAGATAACTTTTGAACTGTACTCAAGGTGTGCGTAAATGTTTGCCGTAGTTGAGAAGTCGCTGTGCCCGAGCCATTCTTGAATCTGCTTCATCGGAACGCCGTTGGCGAGAAGCAGCGAGGCGCAGCTATGTCTCAAATCGTGATAGCGCACTCTGCGCAATCCGTGTTCCTCCAGAAGCTTCGGGAATCCGCAGGAAACATAATTAGGCTTGATGATATCTCCGATTTCATTGATACACACATAGCCCGTGTAATCTTTCACATAGGATCGCCCGCATAAACGCCGGTTTTCCTCCTGTTCTGCTTTAAGCTCCAGAAGCCGTTCCTTTACGAAAGGAACCAGTGGCAGCGTTCTCATGCTGGACTTATTTTTCGTCCGATCTTCTGCGACCGTAATACGCTTTCCATCAAGGGCAACGGTTGTAAGCGTATGCCGGATGGTGATTGTGTCGCGCTCAAAGTCGATGGCATCCCATTTCATACCGAGGGTCTCGCTGCGCCGCATCCCATAGAAAGCACCAAAGAGAATGGGGATTTCAAGTTTGGTGCCTTTGGAGATTTCAAAAAGCCTGTTCACTTCATCGGCATCGTAAAAGTTTGCCATAAAACGCTCCTTCTTTGGTCTTTCGATCTTATCGGCAGGATTACTGGAGATTAGGTCGAGCTTGACAGCATACTTCAACGCCTTGTGGATGTTTGCGTGATAATGAATAACCGAGGACGCGCTCACACGTTCCAGTTCCTTCAGGTAAAAATCCTGGATGTGTTTTGCCGACAGCTCCTGCAATGCAATCTGCCGTTCTCTGAAATACGGCACGATTACTTTTTTGACCATATTGGAGTATGAGGCGAAAGTTGTCACCGCCACGGAACTCTTTATTACCGTAAGCCATTGTTCCATGAAGTCTGCAAAAAGAACGTCTCCTGTAATCGGCACATCTTCCTGGAAACTGCGCCGCTGCTCCTGTAAGAACGCCTCGGCGCGTTTCTTGTTGCCTTTGACCGCAAACCCTGTTGCGATCCACTTTGTTTTGCGGTTTCCGTGTGCGTCTGTGTAGTTTAGTACGGCATAAAAATAGCCCTTTTTCTCACGAAGGTGTCCTGCCACCATAATAAGATATCCTCCTCTCTTGTTGTGAGCAACACCTGCCGTTGACCTGAGAACAGTATAAATCATTCGAACTGATGCGGAAAGGATGCCGCCAATCGGATTTGTTTCTCCATGCAGTCAACAGCCGATGCATAAGTAGGTAAAAAGATGTGCTTTGGGGATACGGTAGGCGCGACCTACTTTTATGCAGCAGATTTTGCCTTCTCGTATCAGTCGATACCCCGTTTTCGTGCTGACATCAAGTATCTGGCACATCTGAGCGATATCCATGACATCCGGATACTCTTTCAGCATTAGCTTGTAAGCATCACGCTGGGATAGTGTGGTAGTGGTTTCAGAGTTCATGTTTCGCACCTCCATTCCTATGCGTTGTTTTTGTATGTAAATGACCGCACGATTTCTCTTGTGGTCTGCCTTCCCTCAGAACTTCATGGGAAGGGTCGAATGCTTGCGCCTGCCGTTGTAGATGCGGTAGAACAGGTTGACGTAGCGCTTTACGCCCCGCAGCTCCTTTTCCGCCTTGCCCGCTGCGTAAATAAACTTGGGCTCGTATGTGCGGAGGCTGTAAATGAGCCGCTCCCGGTCGTACTCGCCGTGGTACAGCTCCACGAAGTGGACGATGCCCTGAATCACCTCGGCTCGGAGGGAATCGGGGTCTCCGCCCCAGGCTTCCAACAGGATGGTCAGCGCTTCCTTGTAAACCTCTGCGCCGACGCGCTTGAACTCCGTAAAGGCGGTGTTGATGCAGAGGATGCGTCCCGTACCACCGCCCCGCTCAAAGCCCACATGCAGCCCCGCTTCCTCGGTGGCGGCATAGAACTCGCCCGACGCCTTATCCTCGCCGCGAAGATTGGCGCGGAGCCTGGCGCTGGGGGTCAGGGCTGCGGAGTAGCCGGTCTGCATGGCAAACAGCAGGGCTTCATCAGCCTCTGTCATACCGTAGTACACCTTACAGAGGATCGGCAGGTCGGCATTGCCGTTCATGTGCTTGCGCACCACAATAGTATGTTGCCCGTCAAACACATAATAGTGACCGTCACGAAAGCTAACCTTCGGTTCGTTGGCGATACGCTCATTGAACCCGGCCACGATCTTTGCCACACGCTCGGTGTTCAGCTTGCGCTGGTACGCATCGGGAATCTCCAAATCCCGGCTGCTGACCTCCATCAGCTTGTAGAGTGTCTTAATGCTGTTCATTGTCTGTTTCTCCTTCCAATTTGAGAATGTATTGTTTTGGCTCCTGCATGATTTCAATGACCTGATCTTTGTAGTCCGGCTTTTCCAATAGACCGGGGAAGTTCGTAAAAAGCACGTCGCATGTCTCGACCATGTTCCGCGCCGTATAGCGCAGGCTTACCAGTGCCGAATCCTCCGTGACGCGCTTGGAGCCCTTCATATCCTCGTAGCTTTTGCCGATAGTCGCATAAACCTCTTGCCGGCGCTTTGTGCCGCTCCGGGCAGATTCCTTATCTGCTTTGGGCTTCTTTTCCGGGATCACCCTGAGCTGTTCCGCTTTTTCCCGGCGCTCCTCCGGAGATGCGCGGGCGACAGCCGCCACATCGGTTTCTCTGGGCTTAAACTTTCCGAGCAACAGGTCATTCTTGATGCCCGGAAGCACTTCTTCAGCGGCGTCCACACCTTTTGCATACTGATCCGCTCGTTTAACATAGCTCTCACTTGTTCCTGTCTCTGAAGCAATTCGCTCTCTTGTTTTCTGTGCTGCAATCAAGTGGTCATTTTGACCACTTGATTCTGGCAGATTGCTTTTCCGATCTCCTCCATGTGTTTTTTTTCTCTGCATCGTAACGCTGCCCGATCAGATATTTCTTCTGCTGGGGCGTAAGATTTCGCCGTCCGAGCTGGTTCTTGCAAATCCAGGAAAGGGCCTCGTAGCGGTTGCTGAACTGCTTTTCATGGGTGCGGAACCCGATGCCAGGATGCGCCTGCGCGATGCGGTAGCGGTTGTGACCGTCCACAATCGTATCGTTCCAGACGATGAGGGGCATGAGCACCAGCCTTCCTCCAAGATATTTTCTTCCAGCTGCGAAAGCTCGTCATCTGTCAGCGGCGGGCATTTCGCCTCGAACTCCGGGTCGATGGTCAGTACGGGATTCATTACGGAGCCTCCATTTCTTCGGGGACGTACAGCCCGAGGGCTTCCTCGATGGCTTCCCCGATCTCATCCATCTGCTGCCGGGTCATCCTGCCCAGGTACTTCTTCACGCGCCGCTTGTCGATGGTCTTGATCTGCTCCAGCAGCACCATGCCGGGAAGCTCCAGCCACGGATGCGCTCGGCGTAGTAGTGGGTGGGCTGGGACGGCTTCTTGCCGGCCTTGGACGTGATGGGTGCGACGATCAGCGTGGGGCAGTAGTAGTTGCCGGTGTTGTTCTGCAACACTACGACTGGGCGGGTGCCGCCCTGCTCGGAGCCTATGTAGGGGTCGAGGTTGGCAAGGTACACGTCGCCCCTGCGGTAAATCCAGTTTTCCTTCATGCGGTTTCTCCGTTCCTTTCTTTCGTTTCTTTCGATATTCCTCAAAGCGAGAAAGCAGGTCATGTCCAAATATCTCTCGCTGTTGTATCTGTCCTGTGCGTTCATATTGCGTCTCCTTGTCTTTTGTCATTTTTGGTTTTTTCGGGTATGTATGCTCTCTATTTGTCCTCGACGCCCCGAGAGCAGGGAGAGCATCAGACGGCGGTGTGCTGCACCGCTCCATAGGAATCGAACCTCCCCGCCTTCATTGTGGCCGGGCCGCGAATTACGGAAGTATCATTGTCCCCAACACCTGTCGTCGCCTCCACCGGGAGCAGCCCGGCTTTTATCGTGTAAGTTGTATCGCTCGCTCATTTCTGAGGTCGTGGCGCACTCACGAAAGCGGCTCAGGGGTTCAGCCCATAGCGTTGGGAATGTGCCTGATGCCTGGATATTCAGTTTTCAAGGTTCGCTGAGCCGTAAGGCTCTGAGAAAACTGAATCTCCGTATCCCTTGCGGTGAGATTTGTCCTCTCACCTTTCAATGGACATTTTTTTGAGGAATTTTAACCATCAGGAAAAATATATTTTGCCTTTCCCCGGATGGCGCGAATCTGCTTGTTGACCATAGGGACGCTGATGCCGTGCTCCGCAGCATACGCAGTCTGGCTTTTCCCCTCAATGAGGCATTCCCGAAAGATCGAACGCTGGCTGTCCGTCAGCGTTTTGCAGAATGCGTCTGTGAGTTCTGCCGTGAGCACCTCGGAGTCGATGCGCTGCCGCGTATCCAGCAGCCATGCGGACTCGTCCATGCTTCCGCCGTCGCGGATGGCGTCAAGGCTCAGAACCGGCCCGATGGTCTGCTGTTTTGCGTACTCCCGGCGCATCTGCTTTTCCTGACGGAGCAGCAGCCGCATCACCTCAAGGCTGACCTCCGTTTCCTCGCCGGTGGCCTTGATTCTGGCGAAATATCTCTTTCTTCCGTTTTCCTCGATTGCCCAAAGGTCGTAATCGAACTCCTTTAATGTTTTCATGCCGTGATCTCCTTTGAATTTTTGAATTTGGGTGAAATCAAAAATTCGGAGCTCACGGGTAATGGGTGTTGTACTGTTCAAAGCGGCGTTTCATGGAAAAAGTCCTTTCCCGAGCCAAGCCGGGAAAGGACTTTCAACGCCGAACAAAGAAATCGGGCAGCAAAAAAGCGCCGTCAAAGCAGACCGAACCCATTTACTGGTTCAGTCTGACTTTGTACGGCGCTTGGCAGTCTCCTCAGAACGAATCTGATTCTCTCCGCTTGCTCGATTAAAAGTCGGTTTTTGTATTCAGTTTATCTTTTCTGCCTCGGTTTTCCGGAAAGCAGGCGGCAGACGGCCTGTTTCGCCTTCATCCTGCGGAAGCAGCCCAGATTGATGGGATACTCCGACTTGCATTTTCGGCAGTAGACCATTTTGTGCCCCGCTGCGTCGGAGAACACCTTCTCCACCAGAAAGCTGCAAAAGGGGCAGTGGATCTCCCGGAGTGTCAGCGCGGCGGATTGCCTGCGGGAATCGGACAGCCTGCGTGACACATCCGGCGAGAGCTTACGGGGAGCGCTTGCTTTTCTCATCCTGCGCCACCGTCCTGTCCCAGCCCCATTTCCTCCGTGATGTACTCCGAAAGCGGGCGGTAACACAGACAGCCCAGCTCCCGCAGCCGAATGAGAAAGGCGGAGAAGGACACGCCCATTGTATTTGCCATTTGCTTGATCCTCAGCTTATCCGTTGTTCTCATAACGCTGTCACCGAATACGGGGATACCTTCGGAGAAGCCGTGCATGGCAACTACGTTGCGTACCATGAAGCGCGGCATTAGGAGCGCTGCGCCCATGCGATCGACCTGCGTCTCCCGAAAGCTGAACAGGTTTTTGAAATCCTCCTGCGTATAGGCGCGTTCTCCGTCAAACTCGCGGTGAAAGGCGGCGCTGGGAACCGCCCTGTCCATAATGTAGTGGGCGCACTCGTGGCTGATGGTGAAGCGCCGCCTGCCGCTTTCGTGCTCCTGCCGCAGGCAGCGCTCGATTACGATGGTTCCTCCGGGATACACGCGCCGGACGACGGTTCCGCCCTCATAGACGCGCAGAGGAGTCACGCCGTCGATCTTGTCGCTGTCCTCCTCGGCAAAGCTGCGGTACAGCAGGGGCAGCTTCAGAAAGTCCGTGACGAACCCCTCGATGTCCACGCAGCAGGTGCGCTCCGCTTCCTTCCCAAGATATTGGCGGATCAAGCCCTCGCCCAATTCATCGAGTTCCTCATAGGAAAAAATCCTCATGTCTCACAAACACCTCCTATGGGGAACGGTCAACATACCAGCGCTGACCCTCCCGATACAAATATCTTACCGCACGACCGATTTTGACGGTGTAGCGGACGCCTTCAAACTCATCGTGAGAAGCAGTACAGGTATGAAGCACCTTTGTCACCTCCCACTGTCTGCCGTCATGCCAGCGGATAAGAAGCGGGCGGATCACGCCGTCCGTATCCACCTCTGCGTTGACGGACACATATTTTTTCTGCATGGGCAATACCTCCGTCAAAGGGCTTTGATCACATGGGTAGCTACGCCCTGTACCCGAAGCCCGGACACATAGATATCCTCCATGTCTTTGTTCTCCGGGTGGAGGTAATAGCTCTGCCGGTCATCGTCATATAAGAGCCGCTTCAGCGTGTTCTTGTCCTCGTCGGTGAGGGCAACGACGATCTCTCCGACCTGGGCGGTGTGCTGTTGCCGGATGATAACAAGGTCGCCGTCGTCGATCTGCGCATCTACCATGGAGTTGCCGGAGGCCCGGAGGGCGTAGAAGTCCCCCTTGCCGAAGAAGGACACGGACAGGGGCAGGTATTCCTCCACCTGGGCTTCCTTTTCCTCAGGTGAGCCGCAGGGGATGGAACCGACAATGGCGGCGGGGCTTACCGCCGGATTCATCCGCCGGATCTTCGGCGTGGAGAGCGTGCCGTTTTCGTAGAAAACCATATCCTTTTCCGCCATAGCCACCAGGTATCTGTGTGCGGAGGAAACCGCGATCTTCATGGCTCCGGCGATCTCCCGAACGGTGGGGGTAGAAGAATACCGCTCAAAGTAGCTTTCGATGTACTCACGGATGCGGAGCATAAGCTCCTCGCTCTTGCTTCTCATATTGTACTTATCTCCTATCTGGAACAAAAGTTCCTGATAGCTCTATTATACACATAACTCGGAGAAAGTCAAGAGAAAAAAGAAGGTGTGCAATCAGATATTCGCTGCATGTATCCTTCATCTGTTCGGCTTGACAATCTATTGCGTTCCGAGACTAACCACTGTGTCACATTCGGCAACCAATCGTTCGTCATGCGTTGCAAGAATTATGGCAGCGCCCCTATTTGCACAGTCTTTCAGCAACGAGACTACAAGCTGCCTGTTGGAATTGTCAAGTGAAGCGGTTGGCTCATCCGCAAAGATAACGGAAGCGTTTTTCAGAATTGCTCTTGCAATTCCCAATCGCTGCTTTTCCCCACCCGAAAGGACGAGAGCTTTATCTTTCTCCCTGCCCTGCAACCCGACAATTTCCAAAGCTTCTTTTATCTGTCCCTGGTTATTTCCAAACTTTTTCAAAGAAACATTGAATGAAACTGTTTCATCATCAATAATCCCGTAATCTTGATAAATGAAAGATGCATGATCCTTCCAAAACAGCGTTCGTTGTGACTCGCGCCACCCCGTTACATCGTTATTATCCACAAATACTTTTCCGCTGTCGATAGGATGTATCAATCCCAAGCAATTCAAGAGAGTTGTCTTGCCGCTTCCGGATTTCCCGGTAAGCGCAGTCATTTTTCCGCCTTCCGCAAGCAATGTCACATTGGACAGGATTCTCCGACCATTTATCGACAAGGATACATTATTGGCTCTGATATTCATTTGCTCAACCTCCACTCTGTATTTGTTCGCATTTTATCTAAGGACGGTCATTCCCGCCTAAATGACATTTGCAAAAACTCTCGCTTCGAAAAGAAAATATACCCAACAAAATTCAACAGTACATACATCAAAAACAGTACAGCCGATGATAACAGCAACAACAGCGGTTCCGGGTGACGAATGGAATAAACAACAATCCCTCCGACAAGAACTGTACAGACCGCCACTATGACTTCCTTTCGCAGTACAGGCAGGATGATTGCGCTGTATTTGATCCCTGCCGTATGCAGTGTGAAGATACGCTTCCTGTTCTCTCCGATCCAGAGCTGCGCACTCATGATCCCCGCAGCGCCCATTGAAACAAGGCAAAGCGCACACGCCGCAAAGTAATAGAAAGACTCCTGCTTAAAAAGCTGCGCATATTTCAGTGCGCCCTCTGTGAACGAATCTATGGAGGATATTTTTTCCATAAGAGGTGATTCGTTGAGAACAGACCGCAAGACAGCTTCATTTTTGAAAACAATGTTTCCACTCGAAGACATAGGGAGAAGAAAGCTACTTACTTTCAACGTTTTCACGGGCTCCTCCACCAGAATAATCAATGGATTTTTCGCTTGTATGGTGCTGTTGCCATACGATGCGTTTGGAGGCAAAACCAAAAAGCTGTCGCCGTTAAATTCGCATATACCCATGCCTTCCGGCTGTATTTCTCCTGTATTCGTCCAAATAGGGAGCTGCTTAGACAAAGTCTTTCAATTCGGCGTGAATATCATCAAAGCTATCGGAATCAGACTATCAGCTTTATCGGAATTGTCCCCGAATACGGTGGTTTCCACCCATGCGCGGTCTGTGACAACGATATGATCGTATTTTCCCATTTCAGCATTATCAAGCACAATGGCTCTGTCAATAGCCATTGACAGACAAAGATTGTCTCTGTCCGCCATCTCCGCGAAAAAGTTCTCGACCATAGGCATCCAATAATCGTTGTACAGTCCGTTAACATCGTTATATGAAATTCCTACGGCGTCCTTAAGGCTTTCCCATGAAGCATAGTCATTCGAGAGTGCTCTGTATGCCGAAGCCATCGTAATGGTAGTAGGCACAACCATTAAGGCAAGAACAATGGAGAATATCAGGGCAGCTTGTCCAAGCAGCCTGAACTGTTTCAAGGGTATCTTCCTAAAAGATAAATGCTTTGCTTTAGGCTGCACAAACAGAGATATCAGCAGCACAACAACAGCTGATATTGTGATGAAAGTAATTGCAGTATAAATAAAAGGCAGAAACATAATGGAAAGCTGATCGATTCCGGAAGCAATGCCTAAATATATGAAAAACGCTGCACACCCCACAAAAAAGCCTTGAGATGTCAAAGATATAATTGTCAGCGTATCCTCAAAATGAATACGCTGCAACGGGACTCCGCCAAGTAATCGCAAAGCCCTGGCCTTCGCGTGTGTTACAAACCAGACAATAACTGTCGTCAGGAACAAAAAGAATGAGATTAACACAGCGTTTCCGATTCCATGTTGGATAAAGTATACAAGGAACACTGCCGGAAGCGGGTACTGTTTATAGAAGTCTATGCTCATCTCATTTTTGTTGCACCATTTTGCCAAGGCAGCCTTGAACTCTGTACTTCCAAGCATCGAGTAGCTGCCGTACAGCGGTCTTACTCCCATATCGGAAGAATGGATCAGTTCACCGCCGACAGAAGGCTCCAACCACGAAATGCGGTTATCCCGGATTCTGGGACTGGTTCCGTCAGGCTGGAGAGAACCAAACCATATGATATCTTTCTGACTATCATAATTATCTTGGTTTGGAACAACCTTCACTAAGACAGCGCCGTACTAATCGACAAGAGCATTTAGCTCGTTTACAAGTCGTTCTTTCGATATAGTTGTTGATAAAACAGCTATGTTAAATCTTTCGGTTGTATTCAAAGGTTTCTCTTCCTGCATCAAATGCGAATGCTTAAAAACCAATATAAGGGCGAACAATGCAATAATGCCCCCCACCAGTCTAATGCTCTGTTTAATCACAAAAAAACCTCCTTGCTTCAAGGATAGCAGAGATGAGTAAAACAAGAGCCTTGCAATACTAACGCACTATATTTTGTGTGCATTTGTGAACAAACCGGTGTTTTGCTCATCTCCACAAGGGATACTTAGTCGCAAACACGGTAGTAATAGCGGTCATCGTGCGAAGACCACTGAAGTGCCCATTTTTCTGCGATTGACGTTTCCCCAGCGGCAGTATCTACCGAACGAACGGTATTGCCATTCAATACAACGGTACTGCCATGGCAACGATTCACGGTGTAATAGGATCGAACTTTTGCATCCCAAAAGCCGTATTCCCATGTTTCTCCCTCGGCGGGATACTGGGTGATTGGCCCATATGCAAGCCAAGTGGGTCGAACGATCTCCCCACCGGAAGCACCTATTGGTTGAACAGTAATCGGATCAATATCCGAAGGCTGTTGCTATGCAAATGCCGCAACCGGCAAAACGCAGAGGATAAGCAAAGCGGCAAAAATGCCAGAAAGAATTCTTTTCATAAATAAACCTCCTAGTAAATCGTATTTTTTGCGTTGAAATGTTGACCTACTATTCCTCAATCATAAAGCATCGCCTCTTCTCAATCTGTTGAGCCGCTCTATTGCCGCCTTTACACATACAACGTTTTGAGGCTAAGAATCGATTACAGATTCCCGAAAGAAATTTTCCCACCCTGCCTTGAACGCACGCCAAGGGTATGGTATAATTTATACAGTAGAAATCATACAGTAGAATTTGTACTGACAGTGAGGAGTGAAAACATGAATGGTCGCTATGATTTCCTAATTCTGCATTTGTTGAGCAGAGAGGAGATGTACGGGTTCCAAGTCATAAAGAAAGTCAGCGATAGGTGCACAGATGCTGAGTTTGAACTGAAAACGGGAATGCTATATCCTCTGCTGTCCGCTTTGGAGGCTAAGGGCTATTTGTCATCACGGCTTGTCCCGGTAGCCGGCAGAGAACGCAAGGTGTATAAGGCAACCGAGAGCGGTATTGATTACCTTGCGCATAAGAAGGAAAAATGGTACCGATGGGAAGAATTTGCCAATAGCATTCTTGAGCTTTGATTGTAACCTGTTTCCCGTTACAATCGTTGTATGAATGGAGGCTCATGGGCTATAGAAAGGAAAACTAATGCTATTGATTTATATGAGCTTTATAGACGACGAATCTCATCGCCGACTATTTGAGGAAATATACCTCAGTTATCGAAAACAGATGTTTCTCGTTGCACGCACCGTGCTTAAAAACGATTCTGATGCCGAGGATATTGTACATGACGTCTTTCTGAGGATTGCAAAGAAGTATATGGCAAAAATCAGTACCATCGAAAACGAGACTGATTTAAGGAACTATTTGTTAAAAGCGACAAAAAACGCTGCCTTAGATCACCTAAGAAAGCATCGTCATGAACGTGTTCGGACGAAGGAAGAAAACGAAACAGATGTGCCTGATTCGGAAGAAATGCCGGACGATGCTCTTGTCGAAAAGATACATAATCGCATTGAGTACAAAAAGATTGTATCAGCAATAGCATCTATGGGCGACATATACAGAGATGCCCTGTATTATCACTTTGTATTGGAGCTATCGGTGCCTGAAACGGCTAAGTTGCTGAACTGCAAGGTGTCAACCGTAAAGCAAAGGCTGGTGCGTGGGAAAAAGTTTCTTCATGTACAGCTATTCGAAAGGGGAGAACAATAATGGCTGAAAACAAACTTAAAACGGCGCTTCGGGAAGTTGTTTCTGCCGAGTTCGCCGAGATTCCAGGGAATGAACGAGAGATAAACCATTCATTCTCAGATGATTTTTTGCGCAGAATGGATAAGCTTACACATGCACAGCAAAGCAGGTTCTGGCGAATGACGAACACTGTGCCTAAGCGGGTTGCAGCCGTCGCAGCCGCATTTTTACTGATTGCGCTGACCGCTTGCAGCATTCCTTCGGTACGAGCTGCGGCAACTAAATTCATCCGGGAGACATTTGACTCCTATGTTCACTTCTTTACGGAAAAGTCTGAAAGAAGGCAGATTACAGAGTATTACCGTCTCACGGAACTTCCGGATGGATATGCAGAAGAAATCGTCGTAAAAAATGACTCCTGTTGTATTTCCTTCTATCAAAATGAGGCGGGAGATCGGATCATCTTTGCGCAAAGCGTAACAGAAGATTTTGCAATTGATGTAGATAATGAGAATGGGAAACACTCCCAAATTGACCTATCCGGCACAGATGTATCAATTTATGAATCTGCCGGCGTTATGGTTGCAGTGTGGCTTCACGATCAATACGCTTTCAGTCTAACGGTTTATGGAGACTGCGGGATTGACCTGATGATTAAGTTAATAGACTCGGTTCAAAGACAGTGAAACAACAGCACAAACGAAACGAGGGAGGTTGCAGGCTAATGCCGACAACCTCCCGAAGCAACGAACAGAAATCGCATAGAAGGCTGCACTGGGGCGGATGAGTGTGCTAAAAAACACTAAGTCCAATGTCAGATGCTATGGAAAATGAAAGCCGATGCGGAAGCCGGAGACCCCGAAGCCATCCGGCGATATGAAGCCACCCTTGCCAAGCGCAGAGACGAGTACCACAAAAAGAAAGCAAGACAGGAGGAAGTACCAGCATGAAAGAATTGAAGCCAAGAATCCACGAAAACGGCATCGACTACATTCTCATAGGCGATTACTATGTGCCGGACTGAAAGCTGCCGGAGGAAAAACGCCCTGTCGGGCATTGGGGCAGGCTGCATCAAGCCTACCTGCGGATGTACCGTCCCGGTTTATACAGCGAACTCGTTCTCTCCTGCAAGCTGCACACCTACCTTGCCGATCTGAACGAGCAGGCAACGGAAAGATGCAGTCTTATCATTGAGCAGATGGCGGAAGTCGAGGGCGTGGACGAAGCCCTGAAAGCGTCCGACCAGATGCTATGGGTGCAGTCCATGAACTCCATCCGCAGCCGAGCCGAGGAAATCATCAAGCGTGAGTTGATTTATGATTGACGGTCAAGAGCCGGAAAAATCGCATATTTGACGCTGGGAACGCTTCGGACGAGGAATGTATCGCCGGAGCGTTTTCCATTGAAAAATCGCCGTTTTCCCCAAGTCAAGAGCCGGAGAAAACACCCGAAAAACATCCCTATTGCGTAACAGAGGCGCAGAAAGGAGCTTGCATGAGAACAGGGCTTACCAAGCAGGAAAAAACCACCGAAATATGGTTTGACGAGAAAGAACCGCTGATCTATATCCGCACACACAACACCGACCTCAAGAACAGGCTGACCGCCTATGCCGCAGCGCACCCCGGCGAGTGCCGCCAGACCGACGCAGACCAGGACACGGGCTGCATGGAATTTGAAATCCGCAAGGGGCGTTTCTCCTTTCGGCTGACCGCGCCGTATAGTGAAGAACGCCGCAGGGCGGCAAGCGTGGCGGCGAAAAAGTGCGGCGTTCATAGAAAAGACACAGGGCGGTAAGATAATTGTGCTTGACAAGTTTACTTGGCATTGATATAATAATGACAAGAAAACTTGGAAAGGAGCGATTCTGTTCAATGAATAAAGAGAAGATTTTGGAAAGCAGCCGCAGAGAGAACAAAAACAGGGATTTGGCGGAGATGGAAGTAACCGCGCAGGCAGGAAATATTGCCGGACGTGTCGGTGCTGCGGTCTGCGTTGTTCTCACGCTTATCTTTCGTATCTTCACAAAAACATACTTTCTGAGTCCGTGGGTTGTTTATTTCAGCATCCTTACCACCCACACTCTTGTAAAGTATGCAAGGCTAAAGAGAAAAACCGACTTGATCCTTGGCATTCTCTATTTAGCGATGTGCCTCACATTTCTTGCCTTTTTTGTCCTGCGGATTGTGGAGGTCAGGGGATGAATGACGAGCTGAAATTGAAAAACAACCTCAAGGAAGCACGCGCAGAGAAAAAGCTATCCCAAACACAATTGGCGGAAATGATCGGTGTATCGAGAAACACAATCAGTTCCATTGAAACAGGGCAATTCAATCCGACCGCAAAGCTGGCATTGATCCTCTGCATTGCTCTGGACAAGAAATTTGAAGAACTGTTTTATTTTTAAGGAGGAAAAGAATGGATAATATCGTCCTGTTGATCTTAGGTGTGTTCATCTCTCTACTTGGGATCGTGAACATAATGGGAAATATCAGCACAATACATTCCTACAACCGAAGAAAGGTCAAGGAAGAAGATGTACCGAAGTACGGGAGAGCCATCGGCACAGGTACACTTATCATCGGTGCATCTTTGATAGTGGCATTTGTCACAACTTTCTGGAGCGAAAAGGCAATGTCTTTCATTGTTATTCCGGCGCTCGTCATCGGCTTGGGCTTTATCTTGTATGCACAGTTCAAGTACAATAAGGGAATCTTCTAACTCATTTTTTTGAAAACCTATTGACTGGCACCTTGGGGGATAGCTTATCCTATATGTGGAGGTGAGAACAATGCTCATAAATGAAGTATGCAAAGAATGTAACCTGACCAAAAAAGCAGTTGAGTATTACACAGAACAGGGACTAATCCAGCCAAGGATAACAGAAAACGGGTATCGGCAGTTCTCCGAGACAGATGCTTTGAAGCTCAAGCGGATTGCAGTTTTGCGTGGACTGGGCTTTTCCGTTCCAGAGATTCGCACAATTCTTGAGAATGATAGCCGTACAGCAATTTACGATGTCCTAAACAGGAAAGAGTTTGAAATCGTCGAGCTGCAAACAAAGCAGGCATTGATAAAACAACTTGCGGAAAGCGGCGATTGGGAGCATATTGAAGGACAAGTGGAGGCGCTTCAAAACAAGCAATCCATATTGAACCGTATCCTTGATAAGTTTCCGGACTTCTATGGAAAATTCGTATGCTTGCACTTCGCTCCGTTTTTGAGCGAAGCAATCACAACAGATGAGCAGAGGGAAGCGTTTGAAACGATCATCCGATACTTGGACGGCGTTTCAATAGCCGTTCCCAGCGATGTGCAGCAGTATCTTGATGAGATTAAAGAAAATGCTGATGCTGCTGTGACGCAAAGCGCATCTGCTGCACTCGCGGCAGCTATGGCAGACCCGGAAAAGTATATTCACGACAACAAGGAAATGCTCGAACAATATCGAGCAGTTGCGGAATCGGAGGAATATAAGGCATCTCCCGTCTACCGACTGCAAGAATATCTAAAGCAATTCCAAAGGGAGAGCGGCTATAACGATGTATTCATCCCCGCAATGCAGAGGCTTAGCCCCGCTTACCGCGAGTATCACAAATCCCTGCAAGCGGCGAATGAGGTTTTCTTGCGGCATTTCCAGCAGGAGTGATTTTGCAAAAAGTTCATAGAACAATTCCCACCCAGCAAAGCGCAATCGGCGAAAATCGGTTGCGCTTTTTCACTGCCTGCCCCATACAGCGAGGAACGGCGGAAAGCCGCAAGCGAAGCGGCAAAGCAAAATAGTGTGAATAAGCTGTAACTTTTTCATGTACTTGCTACAACCTATTGACAAGAAGCGGCTTTATGAATATAATTAACCTAAAGGTTAAATGATTGGCGGTGATGTGGTGGGACTTCAAAATACAATGAGGGCTTTGGCTGACCCTACTCGGAGAACAATTCTTAACCTGTTGAAGAAAAGGCGGCTATCAGCCGGAGAAATAGCAGAGCATTTTAGCATTAGTTTACCGGCAATTTCAAAACACTTATCTATTTTGAAAGAAGCTGACCTTATTCGTGACCAACGAGAAGGCAAGTATATTTTCTATGAGCTTAACGCCTCGGTTCTTGATGAAGCTCTGCTATGGCTCACAGATTTAAGAGGAGGAGAATGATGAAGAAGTTATATGCGCTCTGTTATGGAGTTATCTTGTTGTGTATCGTCGGTACGGCAATACTCCTTATATTTACGCCGGATACCATACCAGTCCACTACAATTTTGCTGGTGAGGTTCACCGCTTTGGAAGCAAGTACGAAAATCTAATTTGGCCGATATTTACAATCAGTATGGGAGCATTTTTCATTCTACTTGCAAAACAACAACGCAAAAAAGGCGAGACTGTAAATGAGAAAATTCTTCTCTATACCGGGATATGTACCCTGCTTTTCTTTGCTGCACTCGGTTTCTATTTTATGCTTAAAGCTATCAGATATGACCCCGACGCAGCCGCCACAGTCAGTATAGATGCAATGAAGTTTACTGGTATTGCAATCGGTATATTGCTCGTCATACTTGGAAATATCATGCCTAAAATGCGGCGAAATGCGATGTTTGGTTTGCGTACTAAGTGGAGTATGACAAACGATAGTGTATGGCAAAAAAGTCAGCGTTTCGGAGGGATTGCTTCGGTACTGTGTGGACTTGCAATGATAGTTATTTCTGCTTTTGTGCCAGGTGTTTGGAATTTGTTTGTGATGACTGTTATAATTATTGTTTGGTTAATCCTGTGCATGATTGCGTCCTATCGCTACTACAAGGCAGACAACACCCCATAAACTGAATATCTGACCATAGGCGACTATTTCCAAACCGAAGTAGCCGCCCTTTTTTATGCCTACGGGCAGAAAGGAGCGACCACCAATGACGAAGAAGAAAACGCCGCAGACCATCGAGGAATGTAATGCCGAGCTGGAACGCACGCAGAAGAAAATCCGGCAATATGAGAACCGAAGCAAGATGCTTGACCGCAGGCTTGCCATTGAGAAGCGCAAGGAGCGCAACCACCGCCTTTGTTCGCGGGGCGGCTTTATTGAAAGCATCGTGCCGGAGCTTATCACCATGACGGACGAGGACGCGCAGACCTTTTTCCGACTTGCTTTGACGAGTGAACCGGCGCGGGAGTTTTTGAGAAAACGAGCCGAGGAAACGACAAGCTGAATAATCCCTTGGCAACAAGGACGCACTTATACACCTCGTCGGGGCAAGCTCCATATCGTTCGTTTCGCCGCAAGCGGCAAAACTCATTCATTCTGCTGCCCCTCCTCTCCCCACAAAGTTTTGCAACTTTGCGGGGACCCCAGGAGGCGTTGTGCGCTCTGCCGAGGGCTGAACTCTCCACACAGCCCCGCCGTGTTCCGAGTTTGGCGGCGTTGCCGCGAACAGGGAAAACTGCATTTTCCCTGCGACGGCTTACGCCGTCTACCCTTTTGCACACTTGCCGCGAGGGAACGCCTTGCCGCCGCAAGCCATTCTCTCTCGTCAAGTCCGAACGAGCGAAACGGAGGTGATACCATCGCAATCTACCATTGCAGCATCAAGATCGTCAGCCGGGGAAAAGGCAAATCCGCCGTAGCCGCAGCCGCCTACCGAAGCGGCGAAAAGCTGACGAACGAGTGGGACGGTCTGACCCACGACTACACGAAAAAGGACGGCGTTGTCCATTCGGAAATACTGCTCCCGGCACACGCCCCGCCCGCTTTCTCTGACCGCAGCACCCTGTGGAACAGCGTGGAGCTTACCGAAAAATCCAATAACGCCCAGCTTGCGCGGGAGGTGGAAATTGCCCTTCCTGTGGAGCTGTCCAGAGAGGAACAGACCCGCCTTTGTGCGGGAATATTGTTCCTCTCAATTTGTTTCCAAGGGCATGATCGCGGACTTCAATCTGCACGACACGGGAGGTGGGAATCCACACGCCCATATCCTGCTGACCATGCGCCCAATGGACGAAAAGGGCGCGTGGCTTCCGAAGTCCAAAAAGGAATATGTGCTGGACGAAAGCGGCGAGAAAATCCGTCTGCCCAGCGGAAGGTACAAGACCCGCAAGGTTGACCTTGTGGACTGGAACAACCGGGAAAACGCCGAGGTCTGGCGCAGGGCGTGGGCTGATCTTGCCAACGAGTTTTTAGCGCAGAACAACCGCCCGGAGCGCATCGACCACCACAGTCACGCCGCGCGCGGCATGGACGAGATGCCCACCGTCCACATGGGCGTCGCCACCCTTGACGATGTCCGAGTGGAGATGCAGGAAGGGAAGACGTACCAGTGGAAAAATACAAGATTGGGCTACTGGCGATTTGCAGGAAGCCCGGTGTTTTCGCGTTCAATTACAAACAAAAGACTCGCGGCGGCAGGATACTTCAGTATCCTCAACCGCTACGAACCCCTGCACTTATACGGTTAGAACTGCCGTGTACCGGCAAGTATGCACGGTGGTGTGAGAGATCGATCCCCGATTGTGGGATCCTCTTGCTTGATCATCTCACACTGAAAGGCATTCCAAACAATGCTTGGCAGTGTGCCTAATACGTTTTCTTGATTGTTCGAGTAATCGTGTCGGGAGCACCACCCGAACCGGATATCACATAAACAACCGTGATGCGATATGTCCCTTTTGATGGCAGCTGGAACGTGTGATCGCCGGCATAAACGTAATTGTATATCACATCGTACCATTCGTTATTAGGCTCGCCAATATCAACGCGCTTCCAAAACAATCCCCACGTTTTCTTCTCAATATAAGTCGTGATCTCACCTTTGGTTGTTTTTCCGGGAATCCCTTGATATTGATTGGTTACTGTCAACAGGCCGCTGCTCGAAACGGCTGCAACGCTGCTTGCCAGTATGGTGTTGTTAAAGCGCGTTTCGTTCGATGATGCGACAATCGCACCGACTGTCGCGCTGAGCACCAGAACGATGACAACCAGCATGATAAACAGGTTTCTTCTTTTTTTGATCATATTCGGTTCCTCCTATACTCTCTTGCTTGTGGTGATGCTATCAAGAGAAATGTCCCCACGATAGCTCTTTACATATTCAACGTTTCTCATTGACATAGAGGTTACAACTCATGCCCATGGTTGACAACAACCACGGTCACATTTTTGGGAATGGCTCCTTAAACGCAGAATCAGATAAAAAATACAGATCTTGCGTTTTTATATGGTGCAGGCGCTGACTAAACATTGGCTGAATAAGCCCCACCGCTTGAGGCGGCTTTGCTTTTCTATTTACGCGCAACATTGCCCATCATCCGCAATGCCCACTTATAAGGAAAATATATTTGCATATAATGCATATTTATACACTTGCGGTGTTGACAGATATTGCCACAATTGTGCACAATAATGGCATGAGAAGGATAGCATATTCGCTGAACATAGGTATTATTTGACTATGCAGAACGGTTCTTCGCATACTGTTTTCCAAATTAGGGGAGCGCATAAATATACATTATGCAGTTATACGCTGAGCCGTAAGGACGGACTGCCTGCACGGAGCATATCAATGAGGGAAAGTACAATGAGAGAACAAGAACTGGAAGTCGTCAAGACAGCATACTTTTTGGAGGACCAAATCGTTCACCAGACACAGGAGTTGCAGCGTGTGAATGGAGATAAGCCTGCCCGTCCCGCCCAACCGAGAGAACCGCATTTGTAAAAGCACTCCGCACAGAAGATTCCCTGCCCGGAAATCAAGCCGATGGTCGATTTGCCGAAGCCTGTGCGGTGGAAGCTATCCACGTTGCCGTCCGCTGCTTTCTGAATAACTGCGTAGGGCAGCAGACGCGCATTTTCAACATTAGCTGTCATCGGTCTTTCCTCCCATCAATTCTTTCAGAAGTTTCAGCGTTGCGGTTCTGCGATAAGCGACGGAGCTTCGTACCATGTTCAGCAGTTCCGCGATCTCCATATCCGTCATTTCAAGGAAATATGAAAGCAGGATAATGTTGCGCTTCTCTGCTGGCAAGGATGTAATCGCTTCTGCCAGCTCGTCGCTGGCGATCTGGACGATATAGCCGAGAACGTCAAACGTCCGATCCTCGGCAAAGTAATCATCACAAACCGAAAGCTGCTCCATGACCTCAACCGGAAGTTCCGAAAAGCTGATCTCCCGGCTTCTTCTCCGTGCCAACTCGTCAAGGTAGTCCCTTGCTTCATTCCGCAGTACCTTTTTGCAAAACACATCAAAGGTGTGCCGTATGTGTTCTTCGTGCGAACGAGGTTCCATTTTATCACCTCCCTTCGCAACCGCAAAGGCGGGTGATAATTCTTTTCCCCTTTCGCCACTACTACGGTGACAGGTGGCCGTATTTCCAAATATGGCGAAAAAAGATGAAAAGATTTATGAAAACGCCGTGCTCTGAACTATTGAGCCAATCACACTTAACCTTTTCTTGTTCGTAGAACAGGAAATAATAGAGAGCGGAGAACTGCTTGAAATAACAAAAGGCATCCAAGCGAAAAATACGCTTGGATGCCTTGCAGTCAAAGATTTGTTTGGTGATTTCTTGAAAACGCTTATATCTAACAGCGTTCTAAGGTGAAACTACTTCACTTTCTCCAGATAGATTTTCCCATAACCCGACAAGATCACCTGATGTGAAATAATCAAACCCAGCGTTTTCAGACTGCAACCTTCCGCTTTTTGTTGCGAAAGACAGGTAGTTAATCTCATAAGATGTTCCATCTGCTAAATAAAAAGTAAATACAACACTTCCAAGAGTATCAGCAGATGCACAATCTTTTTCTTGAACGGAAAGCTCTGAAAAAGATTTATATAAAGAATCGATCTCCGTTTCTTTGTTGACCGTCTTTTTCTGCGCGTCGGATTCCCCGTCTTTATAGATCACTTCGATTTTTGTAACATCCGATGCAGCAAAAGGGAAAACAATATGTGCTTTCTTTCCGCACCCCACTAACCCTATCAACAACGATATAAGCAGGCAAAACGCTAATATCTTTTTCATGTATCACGCCTCCGTTAATTGCTGGGTACAAAACAGGTTCTTGATCCAATCAAGTCGCCATCCAATGTAACATAGCTATATCAAGACCCTCAGTAATTATGCGTACCCGCGCCTTGGAATGAACTTTGTAATCTGAAATCCATGTATCCATAAAAATACAAATATAAAAACAAGCACAGCCGCCAGTATAATTATCAAAACTTTAACTCTTTTCTTTTTCATGAGCTTTTCTCCTTCTGTTTCTCCACCGTTTTAGGCAATGACCTCGTTGTCGGCATCTCATTGTTCGTTTTGTTCTTCCCTTTTATGTTCCTTATAGCAAGACCAATGAAGAAACCTGCTACAATACCGATGAAATTGCAGATCAAATCATCAACATCAAGGCTTCTGCCGAAAATCATTTGTAAGAGTTCCGCTATGGACGGAACAACAACAGCTACTGCATAGATGTTCTTTTTATTAACCTTTTCCGTAACAAAGGGTAGAAAGAATCCCAATGGTAAAAGCATAGCAACGTTGCCAATCAACATTGTTTTTACCCAGCTTCCGATAACAATCTCGCCCGATAATGCTTTTATTATTGTTGGTACTAAATTGAAACCTCCAAAGCTGAAAATTGACGGTATCTCATTCCACCATCCGAGAAAAATGCCGTCATAAATATTCAACCAAAAGTTTACCGGCAGAACAACAAGACTTATCAAACCCGTTAAATAACAGACAAAAAGGAACTTTATAGTTTCATCCAACAATCGTATCGGACGATCTTTGCGTTTCCCTTTAATGAATCTTAGGTCAGTTTACAAGGAACTACACGCAGACCGTGAAACGGGCTGCTGACAACAAACGGCGCTATGCTCCCGGCTGGGTGCATAGCACCTGTTTGTTGCGGGGGTTTCCAAAGGGGGCAGCGCCCCATTTGGCACACGACTTTGCGGAGCAAAGTGTAGTGTGTTATACGCTCTGTCGGCGTTGCCCTGAAAATACCGTTGCCGCCGGGGAGGGCAAGGGCATTTGACGCGGCAGGAAAGCAGGGCTTTGTTTGGGGCTGGTAAGCCGGAAACAAAGGGCTGATTTCAGCAGCAGACAGGGCGTATTATGAAAGCCCCCGTCCCTCGTCCTCCGCCCCCGGCCTATGGGACAAAAAGTCCCAAAGCTCTGGACACCGTGACCAGATGTGTGGCCACACTCCGGGAAAAGTAGCAGGACGGCAGGAAACCGTCAAGGCTGAAATGAATGGGCTGACGCCCGGCCTTGACCGTTCCCCGCCGCCCCGCTGGATGGGTGGACAAGGTGGCCAATCCCTAAAAGTGTTTGGCCGCACTCGTTCATTTTGGGGCCTTTCTTCTCCCAAAATTGAAATGGGCGGGAAAGCCCTAAAATGGCTTTCCCGCCTTGATTACCCATTAGCAAAGACGGGCGAGACTGTCAACGGCGGCGCTGAAAGCGCCGTTCATCTTGACCGTTGACTGGCTCGCCTGGCTTTGCTACTGCCCGTAAGAGATGGAAAAACAAGATGGAAAACAAGGTTAAAAATGGTTGACAAGTCTATCGGATGTGTGTTATACTGTGCGACAGTTTGAGATTGGAAGGAGGCTTACGTGTGTTAATTTGTGTACGCTAATAAGCAATAAAAAGTAGAAGTACCTTTCCACATGATGGTGGGCTTTTTTTGCGTGCGTATGCAAAGGAACACGTAGGTTTGACACGAGCAGTCTTTGAACTGTATCGTGGTGTTTTTTCGTGCTTTGTTGTTATGCAGGCGTCTGCCCTCTCTGTGGGACAACGCCTGCTTTTTATTGCAGAAACAAAGGAACAATGCAATAAAAAAGGAGGTTCGCATTATGACCCAAAACAACAATTCATGGAGAAAAACTTATTTTACACTTCTTGCCGGACAAGCAATATCCTTTATTAGCAGCGGTATTTTGCAAATGGCCATTATCTTTTATTTGGTTGCGAAAACTAATTCTGCAATCATATTGACGGCGGCAACACTGATTGGATTTTTGCCGCAAGCCTGTTTAGGCCCGTTTGCAGGTGCTTTTGTTGACCGGCACAGCCGTAAAAGCGTAATGATTGGTGCGGATTTGATAATTGCCGCCGCTGGCGGTATTCTGGCGCTGGTGGCGTTTTACATGGAATTGCCCGTATGGTCTATTATGGTTGTCCTGTTAATCCGAAGTGCGGGAACTGCTTTTCATTCTCCAGCATTCAGCGCAGCAACACCTATGATTGTGCCAAAAGAGGAACTTACAAAATGCGCTGGTTACACGCAGACCATGCAAGCAGTAAGTGCGATTATCAGTCCAGCTGCCGCAGCGTTTTTATATGCTGTTTGGCCTCTTAATGCAATTATATTGTTAGATATTGTGGGTGCAATCCTTGCCTGTGTGACTGTTGCGATTTCGTCCATACCAACGCCTGAACTATGTCCAGAAACGAAAAGACAACAGTTTTTACAGGATATGAAAGAGGGGTATGTGGTATTAAAGCAAAACAGGGGCCTCTTTGCTCTGCTCTGGATTGGTGTAATTTATATGTTCTTTTATATGCCAATCAGTACGCTTTTTCCTCTCATCTGTATGTCATACTTCAAAGGAACACCGGCCCATGCCTCTGCCGCTGAAATTGCTTTTGCGGTTGGTATGCTGCTTGGCGGAGTCATTCTGAGCATTTGGGGCGGTTTTAAGAAACGGCGGTACACCATCGGTCTTTCCGTTCTCCTGATGGGCGTTAGCAATATGCTCTCCGGGCTTTTGCCGCCAGACGCATTTCTTGTCTTTGTTGTGTGCTGTACTGTTATGGGAATTTCCGCTCCATTTTACGGTGTGCAAAATGCGATTTTTCAAGAAACGGTCAAACCAGAATATCTGGGGAGAGTTTTTTCTCTACTGACAAGCGCCGCTTCCCTCGCCATGCCGTTTGGCCTTGTCATTTCCGGGCCTCTGGCGGAGCGGCTGGGAGTTGAGAAATGGTTTGTCATTTGCGGAATTGGCATTATCATCGTTGCGCTTGCCGTATTTTTACTACCCGGTTTGAGAGAGATTGACAATACGCAATAATCAACTGCACCTTTTTCTATTACTAAACAAAATGCCTGGATGGTGGTTCTGAAAAACCAGAACCGCCGTTCAGGCATTTTTTATCTTCGTCCTCTCTGCGGTTTTGGATTCTTCAGCAAGTCGGATTTTTCCGCAATCTTTTTCAGCCACTTCCGTTCTTCTACTGACAGCTTCCTAAAATTCAGCTTGAGCCGTTTGCAGATAAACGCCAAGTACGCTTGTTCCGTGTCGCTGTCCTGGCTGACGATTTCACCAGCAGTTTCCAGCATTTCTTTTAGCGGGTTATCCTCTGGGACGCTGAAAAAATCGTCCTTGTGTGTTTCCCGCAGAGCAAGGGCAATCCCGTTTATGTCCCGTTGTATCACATAGCGGCAAAACTCGTCCTCATCAATATGGGCGGTGATAAGCTGTCTTAACTGCGTATCACTCATGCCAGGATTATGCTTTTTTATAACAGTTGCGCTCATCGTGTCCACTATGGCGTTTGCACCCTGCGCCTGTTTCAGTGCCGTTCCGTTCACATAGATTTCAAGGTCAGCCATCAGCCGGGGGAAATCCGGGTGCGCCGCCAGCTCACACAGCAGGGTATTGTCTATCCTCCCGCTTTTCAGCAGGTCAATCATTTCATCACTCAAACGCAGGTCTGCAAGATCGGCGTTTGGGTGATTTTTCATTTCAGACAGCCCCAGCAGATAATCAGCGGTCACACCGTAAAACTTCGCCAGCCGGATAAGGGCATAGTGGCTGATGTCCTTGAAGTCTTCCGTTTCGTAACTGCCCAGCGCAGACTTGGAAAGCCCGGTCTGCTCCGCAAGCTGCCCCAGCGTCAAGCCACGCTCCACACGTAGGTCTTTTAATCGCTCTTGTATGGATAAAGACATATTCACCCTCCTTGCTAGCTCAACGAAAGAGAAGCCGTTATGCTATGTACTATGCTCATAGCATAACGGCATAGGCATTTACAGTTTTATTTTACCATTTGCTACATCTTCACGAAATTTATCAACAAGCTTCGCTGTCAGCTTGGATTTACCGTAGTGTTCAAGTACAAAAGTACGATAACTTTTTCCATCTACAAGCACATCACTTTTTCTGGTCAACAACCAATTTCCGTTACCTCCTCCCTGTTCTCTAATATTCCAGTCTTTCCCATATCTTTTATAGATTTCATCTTTTTTACCTTGAACAGACATTGATTCGCTTGGAATATAAACAATTTGCATAATAGCTCCTCCTTTATTTTGTGCAAGAAGACCAGAAACCTGAATTTGTCTTTTATCTTTTTTTGATTATATCACAAATCCGAGAGCGTGGAAATAGGGAGTTTTTCAGGCTGATTTCCTACCTCTTGGATATACGGCACAGGCGGTCAAAAAGGTGTAGACTTGGGATAGTTCATCGATGGACAAGCACCTTGGAAACAGAACACGCCAAAGAAAACGGAGGGACGCATGAGCAAAAGACCCTATCAACACCTGCCGCCGCTGGAACACAGGCCGGACGGCTCCCCCTACCGCATAACCCCGCCCCAGAAGAGACGAGCCAGCGGCCTGATACGCCGGGAGTGCTGCAACTGCGAGGACGGAAACTGCCTTGCGCTGGACGATGGCGACACCTGCGCCTGTCCGCAGATGATTTCGTTCTCCGTCTGCTGCAAGTGGTTCCGCTGGGCGGTCTTGCCGCTGGACAGGACGCTGGAAGCGGAGATTTACCGGGACAGGGACTTGAAACGCTGTGCGGAGTGCGGCGGTGTGTTCGTCCCGAAGTCCAACCGGGGCAAATACTGCCCGGACTGCGCCGCCAGAGTTCACAGGCGGCAGAAAACAGAAAGTGAACGGAAAAGGAGGTCTGCTGTGGACAGTTAAGAGCGGGAAAAGCCTTGATTTGCAAGGCTCCGCAAGCCCTCAACCGGGGCGGCTGGTATCATTTATCATTCGCCCCGGAAAACGGGCCTCTAACCGTCCACAAAACACGCTATGACAAACACGATTTATATTCACCAGCCGGAAAAGGCGTTCAGTTTCACCCGGCTCCCCAATTTCCTTTTTGAAGCACCCACATTCCAGCCCTTGAGCAACGAAGCGAAGGTGCTGTATGCCTTTGTCCTGCGCCGGGCGGAGTTGTCCCGGAAGAACGGCTGGGCGGACGAGTACGGGCGGGTCTACCTGTACTACCCCATCTGCGAGGTGGTCGCTTTGCTCCGCTGCGGGCGGCAGAAAGCGGTCAACACCCTGCGGGAGTTGCAGTATGCGGGGCTGGTGGAAATCCAGAAACAGGGCTGTGGAAAACCCAACCGCATTTACCCGAAATCCTATGAAGCGGTTCCAAACACCGACTTCAAGAAATCCGGTTATGGTACGCCGGAGGGCTGAAAACCGTACTTGGCGAGTACGAAAATCAATCCTCTTGAAGTACGGAAATCTGACGGTATATAGAAATACAGAGATTAAAACCATCTATTTACATTCATTCCATTCCAATCCTATCAGAGATATTTTCGGCGGGAAAACCCGCCGGAAAGGAATGGAATGGGGAAAGGAGTTCAATGGCACAACACGCAATTTTGCGATTTGAGAAGCACAAGGGCCACCCGGCGGGGCCGCTGGAAGCCCACCATGAACGGAAAAAGGAGCAGTACGCCAGCAACCCGGACATTGACACCAGCCGGAGCAAGTACAATTTCCACATCGTCAAGCCGGATGGCCGCTACTACCATTTCATTCAGAGCCGCATCGAGCAGGCCAGATGCCGCACCCGCAAGGACAGCACTCGGTTTGTGGACACGCTGATTACCGCCAGCCCGGAGTTTTTCAAGGGCAAGTCCCCAAAGGAGATAGCGGCCTACTTCCAGAGGGCGGCGGACTTCCTCATTGACCGGGTGGGCCGGGAGAACATCGTTTCGGCTATGGTACACATGGATGAAAAAAACGCCCCATCTGCACTTGGTCTTTGTGCCGCTGACAAAGGACAACCGCCTGTGCGCCAAAGAAATTATCGGCAACCGGGCCAATCTGACGAAGTGGCAGGACGATTTTCACGCCTGTATGGTGGAGCAGTACCCCGACCTGGAGCGTGGGGAAAGCGCCAGCAAGACGGGCCGGAAGCATATCCCCACCCGGCTGTTCAAACAGGCGGTCAACCTCTCCAAACAGGCGAGGGCCATTGAAGCGGTTCTCTCCGGCATTACCCCGCTGAACGCCGGAAAGAAGAAAGAGGAAGCCCTCTCCATGCTGAAAAAGTGGTTTCCGCAGATGGAGAACTTCTCCGGGCAACTGAAAAAATACAAGGTCACAATCAATGACTTGTTAGCGGAAAATGAAAAGCTGGAAGTCAGGGCAAAGGCCAGCGAAAAAGGCAAGATGAATGACACGATGGAACGGGCGAAGTTAAAAAGCGAACTGGACGATATGCGGCGGCTGGTTGACCGTATCCCGCCGGAGATTTTAGCGGAACTGAAACGGCAACAGCGGCAGCATGGAAAGGAAAGGTGATCTTATAAGTAATATCAGATACAAAAAGGAAATCGAAATCGTGACTTTTCAGGGAAAGGAAATCACACTGGAAAATCTCTCCCCGGTGTTCACGCCGGAACAGGAAGCAGCCAAACGCCGGGAACTGGAACAGCAGCTTTATGAGGTGTTCCGCAAGTACGCCGACAAGCGGGAGAGTGAGGAAGCCGGGACATAAGGTTTTCCAAACCCATCATTGATTTGCGGGGCTGCTGGCGGTATAATAGAACTGTCAGCAGCTCCGTTTCTTTTTTAAGAAAAGGAGCGACAATATGAACAATCGGATAGACGCAATCTATGCAAGACAATCGGTAGACAAAAAGGACAGCATTTCCATTGAAAGCCAGATTGAATTTTGCAAATACGAGTTGAAAGGCGGTAACTGCAAGGAATACACAGACAAAGGGTACAGCGGCAAGAACACAGACCGTCCGAAGTTTCAAGAACTGGTGCGGGACATCAAGCGGGGCTTGATTGCAAAGGTCGTGGTTTACAAGCTCGACCGTATCAGCCGTTCCATTCTGGACTTTGCCAACATGATGGAGCTGTTCCAGCAGTACAATGTGGAGTTTGTGTCCTCTACGGAAAAGTTTGATACCTCCACCCCGATGGGGCGGGCGATGTTAAATATCTGTATTGTGTTCGCCCAGCTTGAAAGGGAAACGATACAGAAGCGGGTAACGGATGCCTACTATTCCCGCAGCCAGCGAGGTTTCAAGATGGGCGGGAAAGCCCCTTACGGCTTCCATACAGAGCCGATCAAGATGGACGGTATCAACACAAAAAAGCTGGTGGTAAATCCAGACGAAGCGGCAAATATCCGGCTGATGTTTGAGATGTACGCCCAGCCCACTACCTCCTACGGGGACATTACCCGGTACTTTGCGGAACAGGAGATTTTGTTCCATGGCAAAGAGCTGATACGCCCCACGCTGGCGCAGATGTTACGCAATCCTGTCTATGTGCAGGCAGACCTTGATGTATACGAATTTTTCAAAAGTCAAGGGACAGTCATCGTCAATGATGCTGCCGATTTTACAGGCATGAACGGCTGCTATCTGTATCAAGGGCGGGATGTGAAGCCCAGCAAGAAGAACGACTTGAAAGACCAAATGCTGGTGCTGGCTCCCCATGAGGGCATTGTCCCCTCCGACATCTGGCTGACCTGCCGCAAGAAGCTGATGAACAACATGAAAATCCAGTCTGCCCGAAAAGCCACCCACACATGGCTGGCGGGAAAAATCAAGTGTGGAAACTGCGGGTATGCTCTTATGAGTATCTACAATCCCTCTGGCAAACAGTATCTCCGCTGCACAAAACGGCTGGATAACAAGAGCTGCTCCGGGTGCGGGAAAATCATCACTTCGGAACTGGAAACAGTTGTTTATCAGCAGATGGTAAAGAAACTGGCAAGCTACAAGACGCTGACAGGCAGAAAGAAAGCGGCAAAGGCAAACCCGAAAATCGCCGCCCTGCAAGTGGAACTTGCCCATGTGGACAGCGAGATTGAAAAGCTGGTGGACAGTCTGACGGGTGCAAACAATGTCCTGCTCTCCTATGTGAATGTGAAGATAGCGGAACTGGACGGACGCAAGCAGGAACTTCTGGCGAGGATAGCGGAGCTGACGGTGGAAGCCATTAGCCCGGAACAGGTCAGCCAGATTTCCTGCTACCTCGACACTTGGGAGAATGTATCCTTTGACGACAAGCGGCGGGTGGTGGATTTGATGATTACCACCATAGCCGCCACAAGCGACAGCTTGAATATCACATGGAAAATCTGACGGGCGGAACCCCTCCCGTCAGATACCTACCCTGTGTAGTCCCTTGTAAACTGTACTTTCGTGTGTGCTAAACTACTGACATCAAGTTTCATTTGGACTTGATTCCTCCTTTGATTTTTGTTCTTGGTTGGCAGACCATCTTCATTTTATCAAAGGAGGACATTTTTTCTATGCATAGCTAAAGCTTTTGGAACCACCGGCATTGCCGGTGGTTTTCTTTATACAATAAAAGCAGGAGGCAGCCCAAAGTTATGGGCCGCCTCCTGCTTTTATTCGGCTGGTTGGTATTAAGGCTGGCAAGAAACGTCACTTGTTCAGCTTGCACAGGCGGTTCCGCTCTGCCAGCTGCGCTGCTGCGCGTTTGATCAGCACCTTCGCACTTTCGGTGTCATTGTCGAGAACAGCCCGCTCCAGCTCGTCCATGCAGGCGGACAGCTCGTGCTCGATGTCCTTCGTTGCGGCATTTGTCACGGGGTCGCTGTATCGGAACGCGTCGGAAAGCTTCTGCGCGTCTGCCTTCAGCGCTGCATCCTCACAGCGAGAAGTCAGCGCTGCCGCACGGGACTGAAGTGCGCGCATGGCAGCCACATCGGTTTTGAGCTGTCTGTCCTGCCGCTCGACTTCGTCGCGCATCGCGTCTGCCGCAACAACACCAACGGCCGCAGCAGCCAGCAGAAGCACGAAAACGACCGCGGCGATCCAAGCCGGGCAGAATGCGGCGAGCGCCATGAACAGAAAGCTCAGCACGATCTGTATGATCAAGTACACAGAGGCGACGCGCGCAATCGGGAAGCCATAGAACTTGCTGCGCGCATCCAGCCCTTTTTCAAACGACAGCTTCAGCACATAAAGCTGCAAACCAAACGCTGCCAGCGTGAACACCAGCGCCAGCCAGAACACAGCGGTCTTTGCAAACGGGATCACGAATGCCAGCAACAGATATGCGGCCAGCACAATGGCAAGAATCAGAATCGTCTGAAATTTCCCTTTGCTTAGTTTCATCGTCTATCCCTCCAATCAGCAGGACTCATCCTTCTTCCGCCCGCAGTTCGGGCAGAAGTTTGTCATAATATCCTTTGTACCGCAATCCGGGCAGATCCAGCCGCGCTTTTCTTCCGGTTTCCGTGCGCCGCAGTTGGGGCAGAACCTGCTCAGAATATCTTTTGTGCCGCAGTCCGGACAATCCAACCACTTGATTCTTCCGGCTTCTTTGCGCCGCAGTTCGGGCAGAATTTGCTCTGGATGTTCTTCGTGCCGCACTGCGCGCAGTCCCAGCCAGTCTTCGCTTCAGGCTTTTTGCCGCCGCAGTCAGGGCAGAAGTTTGTAGTGATATTCTTGTGACCGCACACCGGGCAATCCCAACCGCCCGCGACGGCTGCGCCGACCGCCGCGCCCATCTGCGCAGCGTCCTGCGTCATGGGGCTCAAAGCATCTTTTGTCATGCCGATGACGCTGCCCATCGCGCCAAGGCTCACGCCAAGCCCCGCGAGATCGCCCAGCGCGCCCGCAGCGTTCGCGCCGCCGCCAAGTCCGTTTTTCATCGCTTCCAGGCCGACCTGCCGGGACGTTTCCTGCTGATAGGTATAGCCCTTCATGCGCATTTCGGCGGCTTCCGCCTCCGCCTGCATCCGGTAGGCCTCTGCTTCTGCCTGCTTCTGAATTTTGAGCGCTTCCGCCTCGCCCTGTGCGCCGATGATCTTCATCCGCGCCGCCGTCTGCGCCTCGACCGCCTTGCGGTCTGCGGCAGCTTCCGCCTCAGCCTTGCGGATGTTCTCCTGCCGGACGAGCAGATACTGCTCGGCGTACTGCTCCTTCATGCGGCGGAAATTGGGGTCGTCGTCCGGCGTCACGATACGGCTGACGTAAAACTCCGGCATGGTCAGACCGTACTCGTCCAGCGCGGCATTGATCCGCTCACGCAGCGCACCGGAGAGTGCCATCAGGTGCTCGTCGATCTCCAGAATGTCGATGGAATTTTCTTTGATCGTCTGCGCAAGGAAGCTCTTGACCTGCGCCATAATCATTGAGCGGAACAATCCCCTGTTCGCTTTCACCGACGTGGTTTCCTTTTGGCTGACGCTCTCGCCATTCTGGCCGCTGTATTCCGTCCGCTCGCTGGTATGCGTGTAGGAAACCGTCTGTCCGCCGAGCAGATCCGACTGCCCAAGCCGCCCGTTGTGCCGACGGATTTTGAGCAGCAGCTTGCGCGAGTCAGTTACGCGAATGCTGAACTCGCCCGATGCACCGATCTCAATATGTATGCGGGATTTGGGATCAAACAGCCGGACTTTGCTGTCCGTGCCCCACTTGACGCCCATCTGGGTGGCAAGATTGACAAAGTAGACCTCGGAATGGAACGTGCCCTCGGTGTCGGTCGGGAGCTTGTAGATCTTCTCCAGCAGCGGAAGCTGCTGCGTCTGCAGCGTGTAGCGCCCCGCTCCAAAGAGGTCGAGCGCCTGCCCGTCGCGGAAGAAGATCGCCTCCTGACTCTCATGGACGATCAGCTGCGAACCGAAGTTAAAGTCCTCGATCGGGTGCTTCCAGACGAGTGTTTCGTTGTCGCCCTCGTATTTGATGATGCTGGCAAGGCCGTCCTTTTTGATCTTCTCGGTCACGGCCCGCTGCTCAACGTTGTTTTCGCAGCCGCAGACCGGGCAGACGCAGACGGGGTCCGCCTTGCTCGCGTGCAGCTGGATGCCGCACTGCGCGCAGGAGAACTCCACGGTCTTGAGCTGCAGCGCTGTCGTGTTGATCGGCTCGTGGCAGACCGGGCAGAGCGCCTTTTCGCCCTTGGACTGGTCATAGATGACCGTGTTGCCGCATTTCGGGCATTTGCGAGTCGCCAGTTTTTCTGTGCGCACGTCGATCGTGTTGCCGCATGCGCATTGGATCTTCCTTTTTGCAAACAGGCCGGTGCTGGCCTCAGCGTAATTCCTACATTTTGGGCATTCAATGACAAATTTGCTCATTTTCCGTTCTCCTTATTGGCCTGCCGTTCCAGCGCACGGTTGTAAAGCGAGGTTTTGCTGCAAAGTGTCTTGACAAGTGCCTGTCCATCCAGCGCAACGGCAGACAGGTCTTCGGTGTGCAGATCCTGCTTCATCAGCGCATGGATGATTTTATTTCGAGCACCTTTCCAAACGTCAATGCGGTCCGTCAGCTCCGGCGGAAAATATTTATGTGCAAGACTTTTCTTTTCTTCGGCCAGTTTTGCGACGTTTTTTCCGCTTTTTATCCAATGACACAAAGTTCTTTGCATCCGGATTCCATTTTCCGCTGTGGCGCAGGATGGATTCCAGCCGGTCTTCCAGAATCGCATACTCGATAAAGATCGCTTCCAGAAAAAAGCCCTGTGTGAGCGCCTTGCTCAGCCGCCCCATCTGCTCCTTGTAGTTGGCATATTTCTGCATATTTATCGGTGATCTGTTCCATATGCTTGCATCTCCTGTCTTTCCTTTATCTGTCCGACGGCAGCTTGATGCCTGTCCAATCGCCGACATCACATTGGCCATACTCGTTATTCCCCACAGCGACCACAGTGCCGTCGCGCTTCAGCCCAACAGTGTGCCAGAATCCTGTGCTGACCGCTACGATGTCCGTCCAGCCACTGACATTGCATTCTCCAGCCCTATTATCTCCCACGGCAACCACCGTGCCATCGCGTTTTAGCCCCACAGTGTATCCGGTTCCTGCGCTGATCGTGTCCCGAACCGCAAGGGTGTCCCATAGCGCCAGGCTGCGGGACCGTGCATCCCGATAGTCTCCAAGCTTTCCAAAAGCCATGGCAGCCTCTACGGCTTTATCCGCAGCTTCCAACGCCTCAGCATCTGCATACGCCTGCGCGTTTCGAGCTTCTTCCTCGGCAGCTTCTGCGGCAAGGCGCGCATTTTCAATTTCCTGCTTTTTGCCTTGGCATCTTTCAAACGGTCTGCTGCGTCTGAGTACGTCCCCAGCGCACTGAAAGCTGTGATTGCAGCATCATACTCTCCGTTTTCCAGCATCGTCTCGGCATCTGCATACGCCTGCGCGTTTCGAGCTTCTTCCTCGGCAGCTTCTGCGGCAAGACGCGCTTCTTCTTTTTCCGTTTCCGCCTGCTCTAATTTTTCAGCGCTGTCCTTGTAACCGCCCAACGCCGCAAATGCCGCAATCGCACCGTCATAATCCCCGGCCGCAAGCAGCTTTTCAGCCTTGGAATAGTTTGCAGCTGGCATAATAACCTCGTGACAAGCAGAATCGCCGCGACCACTGCGACAAACGCGCCAGAAAAGATTATAATTTTCTTTTTCTGCGCAGCCGCCTCGCGCTGCGCCCGGATGCGCCGCCGCTCTTCTTCCGCCCGCTGGCGTTCTTCCTCCATACGCTGCTGCGCAGCCGCCTGCTCGTCTGCTTTCTTTTTGCAAGCGCGGCTTTCTGCCGTTCGGCCCAGTTCTGGGCTCTGTTTTCTGCAAAAATGCATGATAAGCGTCGATCACACGCTGCTTTTCGGCCTGCGCCTCCTGCGCTGCCGTCTGCTCCTGCTGGCGCAGGGCGTCCGCAAGCGCGCTGCGCAGCGCGCCGCATTGTGCCTTTGTCTCGCCGGAAGCATATTTTTCTGCACGCGCAAAATTCCGATCGGTATCGAGCAGCTGCTCCGCACGCTTCTGGGAATTACGGAAATATGCGGCGCGGTCGGCGCAATACCGCCGGTCGAATTGCAGCGCCTTACGGATTTCTTGCGCAGGGTAATAATCCGCGACCTGATATTTTTGAATGCACGCCTCAATAAACGCTTTGTCCTCTGCGCAGGCTTCTGCGTTTTTCCTTGTCGGTGCAGCGCTTTTCACCTGTTCAATGTAGGAAGCTGCATATTTTTGCGCGGACGGTGACTTCACTTTCGCCAGGAACTTCCCCAGATACGCCGCGCCGCATTCGGCATCCTGATTGAGTACCTGCTCGAAGAACTCGTCAGCCTTCGTCCAATCGCCGTCCTCCAGCGCCATATTGCCGCGCTTCAAAAGCGCCTGCACGTTGCTGCCGCCCTCATTATGTACAACGACGGTTTCCTTGACCGTTTCCTTGGCAGCCTCCTGCGGCTTGCCCGCGTCGATCACTTTTTTGACGCCCCGGATGAGATCCTGAATGAAGCCGATCTTGCCCATATCCTGACTTTGCAGCATGCTGAGTTCCTCGGGCATATCATACGGATCCATATCGCGGTAGCAGGGGATGAGCAGACGGCTGCGCTCGGTGCGCATGAGCGCAAGGTAGCGGCTCCATTCATTTTTGACCCAGACGGCGTTCAGATATTCCGGCTTCGTGCCGACCACAACCATGACCTTGGCCGAGTGCAGGGCAGCAAAGATATACGGCTCGTATTCCTGCCCGAGCTTATCTTCCAGCGTGATGCGCGCGAAGAAGACCTTATAGCCCGCGTCGGTGAGCTGGTAGTAAATATCCTGTGCCAGCGCGGAATCCTTCGTCCGTTTGCCGTTCTCATCGGATTCTTTGTAGCAGATGAACACGTCAAACGGCGTTTCCTTCTGCGAGATCGCCAGAATGTCCTTTTGCAGCGCCGCAATGCGCTGCGCCTCCTTTTCGTACAGGCTCCGTGCCACGCCGTCGGAGTATTTGCGCGCGGCCTGATAGTCCACATCGTTCAGAATGCTGTCAAAGCTCGCGCGGTGACAAGTCGGGATGCGTTCGCCGGAAGCCGGGTCCTGCACATACTCGATGCCGTACCGGCAGAGCAGCAGGTTCCAGTGTGCCTCCGCGTCCGCGTCGTTCTCGCCGATCAGCCGCTCGTAGATCGCAGCGGCCTTGTCAAATTCGCCGTTGCGCCGCAGATGCGTGCCGCGGTTGAACAGGCTCAGCCGCTGGTCGTCGTCCGTCTTCGGCAGCGTCATCGTGCTGCCGCAGTATTCGCACGTCCCAAAGGTCTTATCCGCAGAGATCTCAATATCCCCGCCGCACATCTTACATTTGATGATCGCCATGGCTTTTCCCCTCTCTTTCTATCCGCTTCAATCGCCCATACCTTTTCGGAAAAGCTTGCAGAGGCAGCCGATGCCGCTGCAGATCGCGCCCAGCAGCGCTGTCCCAAAGATCATGCCGATGACCTCCCCGAAACTGGGCGACTCACCCGGCATCAGCAGATTGACGATGATCACAAGAATGGCGTATATTACGCCGCCGGCCGCCGGAAGATTCGCGAACGCCTCGGGTGTTTTGTGGCTGCGCATGATGATGCCCTGCAGGATCGTGAAAATAAGATAGATACCCAGCACACACAGATACGTTCCGCCGCTGTCCGCGGCGAGGATCGCGCGGAATACAGAGCTGAACGCCACAAACGCGGCCAGCGCGGCGCACAGCCCGATATGCAGTGCCACGCCGCGGCTCCTGCGCCGCTGTTTTCCTCTTCGCGGCTGCGCCGTTCCGCTTCGTCACGCTCGGCGCGCTGGCGTGCCTGCTCCTCACGATCTGCCTGCTCCTGCTGCTTGCGCGCGGCGGCCTCTTCCTGCCGCCGCTGTTCTTCCTGCTGCTTCTTCTTACGTTCCTCCCGCAGCGAGCTTACCTTCAGCATCAATGCGCTGCTGCGGGACTTGGAATCGACATAGTCACCCAGCGCGTCGAACCGTGCCGCGAGTGCGATCATATCGTTCTCCGACTCGGCCATCGGCTGATCGGAGACTGCGCGTGTGTACAGCAGCTTTTTCTGCTTCATCCGCAGCTCGTCGAGCGTCTGTTTGTAGCTGCCTGCCGCAAAGCGGCATGCCTTGCAGTAATCGGGATATGTTTCGAGTGGCCTTGGTGCGCTGACCAGCGCCTCTTCGTTGACCGTTTTGATCTTCAGCTCTGCCAGCAGCAGATACATATACGCGTGCGGCTCTTCCGGGTCGAGATCGAGCACACGGTTGGCATACTGCCTTGCGCTGGCAAAATCGCCGTCCGCCAGATACATGCCCGCGCGCTTTAAAAGCGGCGCCTTCGGGTCGGCTGTCTGCGGCTGCGGCGCGGGTGCGGGCGCAGCGGTTCTGCCCAGCAGTTTGTCGATCCCGCGCAGCAGATCCTGTGTCGCACCGATCTTGCCGAGATCCTGTGCCTGCAGCTTTGCGAATTCCTTCGGCATGTCATGGGCGTCGATGTTCTTATAGCACGGAATGAGCGACTTCTTCTGTCCGGCAGCAATCAGCTGCAAATACCGGCTCCACTCGTTCTTGACCCACGGGGCGTTATAATACTCGTAGTCCGTGCCGACAGCCAGCATGACGCGTGCGGAGTTGAGGGCTGCAAAGATATACGGCTCGTATTCCTGCCCGAGCTTATCCTCCAATGTAATGCGAGAGAAGAACACCCGGTATCCTTTTTCTGTCAATGCATCATATAAGTCCTGCGCCAGAACGGAATCGAGTGTCCTCTGGCCATTCTCGTCTGTCTCTTTGTAGCAGATAAAAATATCATATGGTTCTTCACGACTGGAAACTTCGATAATGCCGCGACGCAGCTCCTCAATGGCTTTGGCTTCCTCGCGGTAAAGCTTCCGCGTGACTACGTCGGAATATTCCATGACCAGCTCAAAGTTTGCATCTTCGAGCACACTGTCAAAGCTCGACCGGTGGCAGGTCGGAACCTTTTTACCCGTAGCCGGATCGTCAACGTACTCAATGCCGTATTTGCAGAGCACCAGTCCCCAATAGGCCTCTGGTTCCTCCGGAAATTCCGCGACGATCGATTCATAAACGCCCGCCGCTTTGTCAAATTCGCAGGAAAAGCGCAGCCGGTTCGCCCGCGCGAACAGCGTCAGTTTTTTCTCATTATCCTGCTTTGGAACCGTCTGCTGCGTTCCGCAGTATTCGCAGACTGCGATTTGGCTGTCTCCCGCAACGTTTAAATCCCCGCCGCACATTTTGCACTTGATAATTGCCATTCTTTTCTCCCTCTTTCGGTTTTATTTGGAACCCCTATCCAGATGATTTAACGCAAACTCCATGCAGAGTGTTAAAACTTCATTTCTTGTCCGCCCTGTATCGGCTGCAATCGCATCAATTTCCTGCAGCATATCGCGAGGTAATCGCATGGAAATAACAGCAGATTCACCGATGTACTTTTTTACTGGAATCTCCAAACGCAGCTCATTCAAACAATACCACCCCTTTATTTACCATCGTACTACAAATGTATTCTTCTTGCAAGCCTTTTCATAAAATGTGCTTATCGGCTTTACGCAGTTGAACGAAAAATAGATACAAAAGTCCGAAATATAGGACAGCAGAAGTGCTACAA
>ENA-OQCO01000131-OQCO01000131.1-human-gut-metagenome-genome-assembly--contig:-NODE-131-length-42228-cov-4.959431_pt1 | contig 42228 bp, 42 predicted proteins | sample MGYA00242500_ERZ504582 | MGnify/ENA primary metagenome ERZ504582 (study PRJEB26092, sample SAMD00036346) | human gut metagenome | host: Homo sapiens | study: EMG produced TPA metagenomics assembly of... | reverse complement strand
TCGACACGTTCGGCGAGCCGGCCGACGTCCAGGACGCTACCTGCCGGGAGACCCGGCCGACCCGACCACGATGCTCGACCCGTCCTCCGGCATGGGCGCCACGCTGTGAGGAGGGACGCCATGAGCGATTACATCGACGACCGCATCGAAGGGAACTTCGTCTTCCTGGCGGTCCGCGCGACGGACGGATCCGGACGCAGGGCCGGAGTGGATCTGCCCATGGATCCGGACGAACTCGCCAGATTCGAGGGCGAGCAGGGCCTCATGGCCCCGTCGGACTACAGGATCGACGGGTACTCGAAGGACGGGATCGTCGGACGCATGGGATTCGCGCCGTTCCGCGACGACTCCCCGCTGGAGGACGTCAACCTCCTGTGCCGCGCGGTGGACGCCGCGTCGCGTTCGGATCCGCACGCCGCCGACAAGGTCGCGGCCTGGGCCGAATGCTGGGAGGTGGATGATCCGCGGGTCCTCGCGGGCGTCGCGGTGCGTTCCGCGGACATCCCGATCCACCGGTATTCCCGTCCACGGGGGATGGACGACCTGCAATGGCGGGGCCTCGACCCCCTGGGCCGTCTCGGCGCCTCCATGTCGGAGGAACGGGGATTGTACGGGGCGCTCCGTTCCGGCGGCGTCGCGGACTCGTTCGACTACGCTGCTACGCGTACGCCGCCCGGGAGGACGACGACCGGCAGATGTGGTGCTCCGACGACGGGTACATCGTCGACGCCGACCTGCCGAACATGCCTCCCCTGTCCGCGCGCGGCCTCGAGGACGCCGTTGCGGCCCTCGAGACCGGAGCGACCGTCATGGATCCGGCCGACCCGACGAACATGGCCGTGACGGCGGCGGAATCCGGACGGGCCCTATGAGCGGCAAAGGGGAATGGGTGAACCTCAGGTTCCCTAACGCGTTCGCGCATCCGTTCTCGTTCCAGGGCCGCGACGGAGGAACCCGGGAACGCATGCTCGTCACCATCCCCAAGGGCGTCGTCCTCGAGGACGGGCGCGACGTCGGCGGATGGAACCTGAGCGTGCGCGCGACCCCGTGGGCCCTGGCCCAGAAGCGCGCGGGCCGTCCGGTGAGCATCGGTCTTCGCGTCGGCCGAACCGTCGAACTGTTCAAAGGCCGCGGCCCCAGGCGGGTCACGCTCCGCCTGGACGGTCCGGAGGGCCTGCGCTCCGCCCTGGACGAGCATCGGAACGTGATGTCCGCCCGGGTGGCCGTCCCGGCCGACCCGGGCCGCGGATGCAGAGGCAGCCTGGACGACGCGGCGCCACCGATGGACGGGCCCGCCGGCGACGAAGGCATGCTTCTGTTCAACGACCTCGCGTTCGACAGTGGCTTCGTGGCGAGGATGGACACGCTCGCGTCCCGGTTCGCCGACGACTTCGCCCACGGCCGTTACGATGCCGGGACCGCCCTGCGCGAGACCCGGTCCCTCGTCGCGGAGGCGGCCATGCTCATGGAGACGGTGACCGGCGCGTCATATGGCGCCGGGGCGGCCGACTGCGCCGCGAGTCTCGCGCTGTCCGCGGTGACCGACGCGGTCAACGGATATGTCGACGATCTCGTGGATCGGAACGACTGCGATCCGCGGGTCGCGGCCGCGAACCACGCGGAACGCTCCGCGGATCCCCATGCGCGGCCCGGTACGCTGCCGTGCCTGCGCATGTTCACCACCGCGTACGGCAAGACAGATGAGACCGACGTGTTCGGGGACGCGCGCCGGTCGAGGGCATGGAGTCGTCGTCCATGCAGCTGACGAGATAGGCAGGAGGATTGCGATGGCTGGTTTCACCATTCCCCGGGCGTTCGTTTCCATGGATCCGTGGTCGGGCACGCTGCTCGTCGGCATGCCCCGCGGCGTCACGCTGCCTGACGGGCGCGACGTCGGCGGCTACAGTCTGCGAAAATATGCCGACGAGAGGGAAAAGACCGACTGGCGTGGCGAAGAGGGAATCCGCGTCACGCTGGACGATGGCTTCCCGGCGCGTCTCCAGCGCGGCCGCGGCGACGACGTCGAGGCGGTGTTCGTGGACGCGGCCGTGCTCGCCGATGCGGTGAAGACGCGTCTGGACTCCGCGTTGCGCGCCGTCGAGGACATGGACTGGACTCCCGATTTCGGTTTCGACGTCGAGGATTCCGTGAGGCTCGACCGCTGTCCGGAATGCTTCGATCCGGATCGGATCGACCGGAGCGCCGGCCTGCACGCGTATTACGAGACGGAGGACGGCGGGTGGCTGCGGCTGACGTCCCGCTCCTGGTTCGATCCGAATCTTGGCGATTTTAACCAGGTGTGCGTCGACTACGTGTCCGCGGCGGGAGTGATGGTGTCCGTGAAGGATACCGCGTGCCTCGACGCGGAGCCTCCCGCGCGGATCCGGATGAAGGTCTCCGATCTCGTCGAAAGGGCCGGCGGAAGCGTGCGCGGGGATTTCGATCCGACGAACATGGCCGATCCGACGAACATGGCCGGCGCGTCCGATGAGGGGTCCTTCACCCTATGAGACGCTTCAATCCCGGAAATTTCTACTGCGGCACCACCGCTGAATGGACGTCGTGTCCGCGGCCGGTGCGGCATTCCGACCACATGTCGGGCTCGGGATCGGACTACTGGTACGGCGAATCCGGCGTGGTCCGTTACTCCGATCATTGGGGAAGCGAGGTCGCGTCCTGCGACTGGTATCTTGACGGTGTCGCGCGGTGCAGCTTCGACGACCATTATGGAACGGCACAGGGGAGAGGCGCGGGCCATGCTCTCGTTCTCACGCGTCTCCAACCTGCCCGACGACCTGCCCGACTGGATCAGGGCCGAGGCGTCCGTGAAGCGGCATGCCGCCGCCGTGCGCGAGGCCGCCGTGCTGCTCGAGGCGGCGGGCGTCGCCGTCGACTACACCTACATGCCCGAAGAAACGGAATAGAAGAGAGAAGGAAGGCCGATCATGTTCGGACTCTATATGCTCGCGATATATCTGGGCGTCGCCGTCATCGCCGCCGGCTTCGTCGCCCTGCTCGTCGTCGTCGCGCTGGCGGTGGGACTGGTCACGCATCCCATCCGCACGCTCGCCCTCGTGTTCCACAAGCTCGCCGCCCTTGCCGCCGGCCTGGCGTTGATCCTCGCGCTGATCGCCTGGTTCTGGACCGACCATGCGAAGCCGGACTTCATCCCGTGCTTTTGGGGATCCATCGGTGTGATCGTCGCCTCCATCATCATCCGCGCGTTCGCCGAGTGGATTCTCGAACGGCCCACCAGGGCCGAACGCCGCGCCATGAAACGGGCCACCATCGCGCAGGGAGCCGGCCGGGTGACGATGCGCATGCCGGTATCGGAAGAGGTGGCTGCGGCGTTCGAACATGGACGTGCAGGACAACACCGGCCGTGGCGACGGCGAAACCGTCCGCAAGGTCATGACCACGTTCCAGATGGACGCGGACCTCAAAGCCGAACTCAAACGATACTGTGCGGACAACGGCATGAAAATGGGAGAGACCATCAACCAAGCCATAGAACAATGGCTTCAAACCAAATGAATATTAGGTTCTATATCAACAAATACAGCGCGACTTTTTCTGTCTACCTGGCCTAGGGTCAGAAAAGCCGCGCTGTATATTGCTAAGAATGTATTTAGCCTCTTTAATAAATGAGGTTTAGTTCCACTGTACTAATCTTAATCTTTCCTTCCGAATACGCTTTAAGTAAAAATGTGCTGTACGGTATGTTTGCACGAAGTGGTGATTTCTGTGATATATAACGCATTCCATCACTGGATACGCCAACAACAATATTTGCATGATCTAAAGTACCATCAGGATTATTGGCACCACTACTATCAATCCAATCATAGTAAATAATCGACCCCATATATGTTTTGAAAACAGAAGAGGCAGCTGTGAAAGATCCAGAATGGTTGAGCATGAATTTATAGTTGTAATCCGCATTAGACCAGGTCCGTGAAGAATCATTCTTTTCTGTATCATAGTCCCAGACATTCGTAAAGTATTTTGTTACAAGATTATACGGAACAAGAGCTTGGCCTCCAGCATGCACTGCCTGAGAAACAAAATTTGTACAGTTTCCACCAGATTTGAAAATCGGATATTCGGTATTAAAAGTATCTACCGGCCCAGTGGTCCATTTATCTACATAATTAAGCATACGACCTTCCGAGATTTGTGATGCCCGAGGCTGTGGCGATGTGTCACCTGGCAGGTTCCCCTCATCTTGAGTGTTCGGAACAGAGTCAGTGTATGCCGTGTCGGGTAAATCACTGTCTATGCCAAACAAATTCTGGTTTTTGCTGTATTTCTTTGCAAAAGCAGCCAAATCATTTGCTTGCATGTATTCTGAATAATCAACCAATTGGTCTGAAATTACTGTATATGCATTTCCAGATGACGCTGACAATGTCAGAATATGGATGTCCTGCCAAACTGATGTCAGATCCTCGGTCTCCCCGTCATACAGAGTCACCGTAGAACCATCAGATGAATGCGATTCAATTGTTTTTGTTTCCAAAACGGCAACTTGTGCTGTGTTGGAAATTACTTCACTCGAGAGAATGGACGACTCCACTGAAGCCGATATAATATCCAATGAACCTTTCTGGAAACAAACCAAATCTTGTGCGGCTTGGCTTGAAGCAATAGCGTTTTGCTGATCATCCCGGCTGTCGCTTTGCAAAAGTGCATTCAAATGCGCTTCCGTAAGATCCGAATACGGATATTTGTACGCATCCTCTATATTCTGCATATAGTTTTGAATGGGAGCACTTAATACATCATCAAGATTTTGAGATGTCTGAGCCGATGCGCTATTAGGTATACCGAACGCCAATGCAGTTACAGATATAGCAACCAGTACGGTTTTGCTCCACTTTCTATACATATTGGCCTCACTGTCTAGTGATGATTGTTTCCCCTCATATCATTGTATTGCATTTAATGTTACAACACGTTATTTTTCGATAACGTTAATCAGCTCAATTTCACTTTTGACGGCATCGCTACAAAGGCTTTCCAATTGATTATCATAATACTTTGGAGATTTTGACCATTCAGCTAAATCATATTCAAAGAAACCGGCATTACATGTTGGTATTGGTTCATCATCAAGGTAATCCAACACATCCTGTACATCATCTTTGAAACGATGCAATACGCTAGGAGATTCAACATCAGAATCAGAAAGCTCCATATACTCAGTTATCTCACTCGAATTAATCCACCCAGAATAATGATCATATGCAGCAACTGCATCTTCTCTATAAACTTCACAAAGATTTTCAGATTCGCGAATCTGAATAATTCTACATATTAATAAATATGAAATTAGTGCAAAAATAAGCACTACAACTACCACAATGCATCTACGCGCAATAATATACCGACGTTGATTTGTGTGTTTTAAAGTCATATCGCATCAACCTAAATAATAGATGTTATATACGCCTGCCTGTGTTTACCACGCACTTTACGAAAATCTATCATTTCTTCGTTAATTTACTTTTCTGCGTATCAGAACAGTGATTCCTGGATGTACCCATGCAGGGCGCGATTGCGTTCATCAAACGCGCACACCGGACACGAAACGGAATCGACGGACCCCTCCAGATGGGCACGGGCCGGCCCCACGTCGAACAGCTCCGACGTCATCCACACCTCGCCCCAGCCCGCGATCTCGATCCAGTGCGCCTCGATGCTCTCACGAGGCTTCCGCTCGGACTCCCCGGCCCCGCGCCGGGGCAGGGGACGGAGCGGCGGCGCGTTTCCGCTCGACCGCGCGGGTCTGCGTCACCGTGGCACGCTCGTCTGGTTCGGGAACACCGTCACCCGCTGCGGCCCCAACGTGATCCTGCACGGGTACACCTCCACGACCTCGGCCACGGCAAGCTTGAACTTCCGCTTAAACTCCTTCAGCTCTGAGTCGCTGCCGAACTGCCGGTAGAGCTGCTGCCAGGTGATAGTGACCCGCTCGCGCAGGTTGTAGACGCGCTTGGTCAGCCACCAGTACACATCGATCGCCATCGGCTTGCGCAACCGGGCTATCACCTTGAGGTCCACCGGCACCGGATGGTCCCGCAGCATATCCACGTATCTTTGGCTCAGCTGCACCCAGTTCTCGAACAGCCCATGGGACTGCGGCTCATTCCGCAGCCAATCGATCTGATATTTCTCCGCGACCGTGAAGTTTATGCCCTGGCTGGTGGTCTCGGTGTTGTTGCTGATGATGTACACGCATTTGAACAGCCGCTCTAGCTGGGGCTTGATGGTGTGCAGGCTCTTCCCGCCCACATTCACGCCGATGAGGCGCAGAAACTCGCGGAACGTGGTGCCCAGATGCAGCGTGTTCGTCTCCGGGTCGAAGCACGGGTCATCGGTCTTGATCATCGTGCACGCCCACAGCTCGAACAGTCTCGGGTACTTGCCATAGGGCAGACAGTCCGCACCGGACACGTAGCGCACGACCAGGCTGCCGTTGCGTCGTTCGATCTCCTTGACGCCGCCCTTCGGCTTGCGGTAGGGCAGGGAGACCTGCGCGGCGATCTTCGAAATGAAGCCGTGCGACATCCACGGCTCGTCCTCCGGGAGCGTCAAATCCTTGAAACGGGTATCATCATCCATTGCCAATCACGGTCCTTTCGTGGTTGCCACGCCTCCGGAGATTGCCGTCTCGCGGGGGCATTTTCACACCAAAATCCAGTGTGGACTTTAGCCACCATAGTAATCGAACAAGTGTGGACTTTAGCCACCATAGTAATCGAACAAGTGTGGACTTTAGCCACCGACATGCGTGGACTTTAGGTAGGTTCGGTGGATAACTGCCGTGGACTTTAGCCACCGAAGGGTGTGGACTTTAGCCACCGCAATGTGCTCTTAGCCATTGTGGGAGTAGGGCTGGCAAGGAAAAGAACCTCTCTGTCGGGAACGGCGATTCCTCGTGCGCCGACGCCACAATCGACTGCCGCATATCGAAAGAGGATAATTGTGGTCTGTGGCGCCGGATTGTCGGCGCGATTGTCGTCATTGTTGCCATTGCCTTTGTCGTCGTAGGGGTTCTTGCTAGTTTTAATAAAGCGGAATGGCCGACCGCAGTGGGAGCGATACTTCTTATATTACTTTCTATATTGGTGCCTCTGTATAAGGGAGGCAAAGATTATTGGCCCGGATACCTCTTCGCGACAAAGGCGTCGGGTTTCATTATTCTTGCGATAGCTGCGCTAACGATGAGTTTCATAGCGGCTGACGGCGACGGCAAGGCTGTGTATCACTTTGCCGTCGCTCTTACCCTTATGTATGTAGTGCTTTACTTTTTTACTCTTTTGCTAATGGGATACATTGCGAGGAAAGACGATTCGGGCATCAGGAAAATCCCTAAAGGCGGCAAGGGCAGCGTTGGAATCTGGCTGGGTTGGAAGAACGCGGAAGCAGCTCGGATTGGAGCGAGGTTTGCTATCTATCCGATGCTTTTTGACATAATCCTCATCCTCATGCTCATACCTTCCATGGATTCGCTGGTGAAGGAGATAATGAAAGTATTCTTTTCGCTAAGCACCGTCTCGTATATCTTGAAGCTATGGGATACGTTATGGGACGAAAAGGAAAAGATCGAAAAGGAAAAAGGAGAGAAATCTTCGGCCTCGTGTGCGTAGAAGGCAAAGGCAATCGTCTCTTGCCCGACGGAACCATTGCGTGTAACGAGGAATCGTATCATACCGGCCATGGCCTCTTGTCACATGCAAAACACGGTCGGCGATGCCGTCGCCACCGATCAGATACGACGGCTCATGTCATTTCAATGAGGATACAGGTGAGAAGCTGTTCGGCCATCTCTTCGGCAAGGGTCGTACGGTAATGGATTCCGAGGGCTGAAAACCGGTTTCGTTATCTCGGTTTTTCGGTATTTACCGGTTCCGGTATCGCGGTATCCAGTCGGTTGAAGGCATTGCCTCGCGCTTCGACCGTGGCTGCCTCACACGTTTAAGCGTTGCCGCTGTACTTGTTGCAACACTTAGACGTGTGAGGCTGTTCCGTTTGATGCCGGTCTTTACCGGTTTTGGTTTTTCATTATTTCGGTTTTTCGGTTTTGTGGGTATGCCTATCCGGCCTGGTTTCGTTCCCTTCCGTCGTCTTCGAGCTCTTCCAGTCTTCTCCGGAGTCCGGCGACGGTCTGTCGCAGCTGGTCGATTTCCTCCTCCTTCTGGGTTATCTGCGCCTTGATGCCGGCCGGGTCCTCGGCGGGGAGGTATTCGAGCGCCAGTCGTTCGGCGACGTCGCGCCTGTGCCTCGGCACCACGCGTTGGTAGCATCGGACGGCTACGTCGACGTCCACATGGCCGAGCTCGTCCATGGTCTCGCGCAGCGTGCCGCCCTGGATCATGAACATCGTCGCGTGCGTCGCGCGCAGGGAGTGGAACGTCACGTCCTCGCGGTTGATTCTTTTCCTCGCGGTGCGGAACTGCCGTTGGATCGTCGTCGGGTTCAGGACCCGTTCCGGGTGTCTGATCGCGTGGAAGAGCATCGTGTCGGGATCCCTGTCGGGACAGAACCTGTCGATATGTTCCCTGATGAGACGGCAGACTGGTGCGGGGATGGGCACGACTCGGTGGCTTTCCGGGGTCTTCGTCTCGTCGAGCCGGTATTCGCCCAGGTCGTCCGGACCCTGCGTCACGGAATGCCGTACGTACAGCAGCCTGTGGTCGAGGTCGATGTCCTTGAGTTGCAGTCCGCAGACCTCTCCGATGCGCAGCCCGCCCACCAGCAGCGCGAGATGGATCGACAGACGGTAGTATTCCGGGAAGCCCTCGACCAGCGTGTCGATCTCCTGCCTGGTCATCGGCGCCTGCTCGCGTCTTTTGGACGGTCTCTTCCTCGTGACGAGATTGCATGGATTCGAGGACAATAGCGGCGGACCCCCGTCCGGCTGCCGCTCGGTCGCGGCCCTCATCACGCGCTTGAGCAGCCAGACCGCGTGCTCGAGCGCGGAGGGACGTACCTCGTCGCATGCCTTCGCGTACCATTCGTTGACGAATTCCTCGGTGATGTCGCACATGGGCGTCTCGCCGAACCAGGGGAGCAGTTTGTCCAACGCCGCCTTCTGGATCCGCTTGCTTCTGCCGCTCAGCTCCGACCCGTCCTTCTTCCGTAGGTCGGCGACGAAACGCGTCGCGTATGAGGAGAACAGGACCCTGCCGTGCATCGTCCTCGCCGACGGATGCGTCCACCTGCGGATTCCCTTTTTATGGTCGATGACGAGCGCGTGCTCCTCGTCGAGCCAGCGGTACGCCTCGGTCTGGAATTCCAATCCGAATCGGCGGTAGATTCTTTGCCTGGGATTGACGGGACTCTGGTATCGGGCCTGCCAGGAGACGATCCTTCCGTCCGCGTCTTTGCAGGCGACGACGCATCCCCATTTTCGTCTTTTCCTGTCTCCGTTGGACATCGGTCATTTTGTCTTTCTCTATTTCCTGGAAACCATTAGAAAAAAAGAATAATTGCCTATGCCGGAGATTTTGGATAAGGTGACACCCTGCGGCCTCGGGGATTCTATTTTTCGGGGAAATCGGGATTGTTCAGAGTGGTTTTGATTGGAATTTCAACGATTTTCAGTGACCTGTTTCCTGGTGTCGCATCCCAGAGAAGAAGCATCATGCGCATGTCACCTTCGGAGGTGCGCATGATAACTGTAGTCATGGCTCCAAGTGTCTCATGGGCTTGAGACCGGGGCTGGATATTCCTTGCTCTTCGCAGGAATGCGGGTTGTGATCAGGGATATGGGGTGGCTGGCCACCAAGGTTGAGACCAATGCATTGGGTAATGATATGTCGAGCGGTTCCGGCGTTTCGCTGTTGGGCCGTGATTGCGATGCCTTGTTCTTCGATAATCTGTGTCACGTTGGCCCTGTGGATCCAGTTCGCGCCGCAGTAAGTGCCTGACGTTTCACCAAGAAAACGTCCGCAGCCCCCTACCCTTGTGGCATGATTGGTGGCGGTGAAATCAATGACGAGTCCGGCGAAACGTCGCCAGTCCCGACACGCGGATTTATTTGGCGAAAGACATCTTTAATGAGCCGCAAGCGCTAGGCCAACACTTGCGGCTCACATTATAGATAAAACTAGTCCGGCTTTACCAGACAGATTTGGTTATCTAATTATTGTTATTACTCTTTATGGGAGGATAGCCATAATATACGGAACCGTAATGCGGTGAAGAAGTATTGTACTTTAACAACGTGTATGATTCTGCCTCGCCAACTTTTGTAATACTTTTTGCTAGACTGACTGGTGTATTGATGGCTCCAGCGTCAACTTTACTGCTGCCACTAGCAATTGAATTCCAAATTTTTGAAGCGAAAGTAGAACAGTTGTTAAGATAGCCCCATTTATCGTTATTTTTAATATTAGAATTCACTGTATTTAAATCAATTTGCCTTAAGGGTAATTGAATGGAAACATTCTGAAGATTAATACCATTGGAATTAAGCTTCGAATCAAGATTGAGCCACAGACCCTTATGTTCTCTACTGACATCTACAGATTCATCCCAAGTGCTTGCTGTTATAGATTTACCATCAGCAACGTTAATCCCAGCAATGTTTGCCGTAGAACCAGACAGGTTTGTGATCATAAGCCAAGAATGACCGAGATTCGTGAAACTAGATGATGAGCCGGATCCTGTAGTGGAATAAATCCGCAGTAAAGCTACAGCCTCTGCAGCGCGCGTTTTGTAATTAGCGCCCCGAGAAGGAGATGAGATAATTCTCAGATCTTCGTTATCTGTGGCTTTCTCGAGATCTTCCAGAGAAGCATTAGACGGAAAGCTAGATAGGATAGGACTCCTATAGGGAGTTTCGATAGATTCTGCTGCCGACGCATTTACTGTCACAGTTCCAGCCAATATTACAGATACTAGAGCAGTGACAATTTGTTTGAGTTTCTTCATTTATTTCTCTTTTTTGTCAGAAATAAAATAGTTTCGACAGCACCAGCAGCGACAAGGAAGGGAACCGCTCGTAAAAAATAAAGATATGAAGGAAAGCTAGACACGTATTCTGGATGCAGGTAGTCAAAAATAAAGCCGCTTACTGTGCGTAGGAGTCCGGCACACACTAGGAGACCTGCAAGAATGTGGCAAATTCGGCGCATATTGACTCGATTCTCGAACTGCGGAGGAATGAGCCCTATTGTAACTTGCTGGAGAGGCCAGGCTCAGTTCAAGGAACAGAAAAAGTGATATGAGCTGATTTTTGTTCCGCATTCCCCTAACTCGATGGGAGATGATGGGATTATGGCAAAGGGCACTTGATACGCGGGCGAGTTCAAGGTGAAGGCAGTCCGGTTGCGTGGGCCGCGTGTCGTTCTGCCTGTTGTCCGACGCGGAGGCGTACTGCCGGGCGAATGCTTCTGGGCGCCACCCATGCGGAACATCATGAAACCACAGGGGGGATTGCACTTTTCCACGCCGGTCGGCGAAGACGTTGAGCGCCGGCAGAACGGTGGAATGTCACCGGATTATTCTTGGGTGCCTGTAGGTGCCTCGTGGAAGACGAGGGTAATCGGCAGGTTTCCCAAAAATTGAAAGCCTTGGAACAAAGCCAAAAACAGCTGACCACGATTATCATCGGAGGTGCGCATGATGATGGTAGTCATGGTCCCAAGTGTCTCATGGGCTTGAGACCGGCGATGGTGCGATTGCGGGAATGGCGCAGAGAGCCGTGGGCTGGCCGCGGCCGATAGCCGGGCTATAACGTGGAACGTCATACGAATTGGCTCACTATGATCAGCGCACCAGCAGCGACAACCATGGGTGGCTCCTGCTCTGTATTTTGATGCTCCTATACATTGTCAAGCGTTTGGACCCGTTGTTTGGGTTCGGGCAGGTTCTGTGCTCCGCGTTCGATTTCGCTGATGCGGCTCGACGGCACGGTCGGCGACTCATACGACAACGCCATGGCCGAATCCGCCGACGGTGCATACGAGACCGAGCTGGTGTGGCGGCGCAAGCCATTCGCCGACCTGGCCGAGCTGGAATTGGCGACGTTCCGGTGGGTCTCGTAGTGGAACTCGAAGCGTCTCCACCAGTCGCTGGGCTACAGGGCACCGGAACAGATCGAAACCGAGTATTATGCAGACCAAGCGGTACAAGCCGCCTCATTATGAAGGCGGAACAAAATCAGTTCATATCAGTCCGAATCCGTCAACAGTACATACGAGACCGAGTTCGTCTGGTGCGACGTAAGACAGTCTTACTATATGGGTGAGAATCAGCCCGTTTTACATGTCGCTGAGCTAATATACGCAAATTAGCGATTAAGCTTTTCAATGTCTTTAGTGACTTTGCTGGGGGGAAGGATGGCTCGCTCGTCAAAGTAGGCAATGGGGTTCTTGGAGTCGTTGCGTTCGAGGGTTTTGCCGATCCAATTGTCGTAGTCGCCGTGAATCGGCTTGCCGATAAAGCCCATGCGCATATCATCGCGCTTGATGATGCCGTTGATCTTGGCGACGCACGCCACCACGTTGTCGGGGGTCAGGATGATGCCTATATCACAGCGGACCGCCCGGCCGGTTCGAGCCGCCACCAGCTGTTGCCGGAGCGCCAGATTTCCTCGAAGTTGCCTTCCATCTTGGGATCCCATCCCACCAGATGCCGAGTGCCGCCCTCTGGCAGGTCCTCGACCCAGCCAAGTTCCCTGCGGGGGCCAAGTTTCATCGTCACAATTTCAGTCATACCTTATATCTTACAACCTTGTGATTCTGCCATCTTGGAAAGAAGATGGCAGAATCACAAGGCAACAATTCTCTGCTGCCGTGATACTCGTCGTGTGGGAATCCGAGCCGGACCGGGATATGTCGAATCACTTACCTCATGTCCAAGGTATCTTATATAAAAGATAAAATGCATACAAGATAAAATGCAACTGAATAAGGAAAACACCCGGATCGAGACGAAAGGACTGGTCATGGTCGCTATGAAGCAGGAGAAGATCGGCACTCGGAATGGTGCTTCCACGGTCCACGACGTGATGTCCCTCGCGATGGATTTGACTGATGTGCGTTCAAGTGTACGAGGTCGGGGCCGATATGTTCCTACGGGATATGTCGGGTATGACCAGCGAGTCAAAGGGCTTGCACTGGGGAAACTCTCCATTATCGGAAGCAGGGCTGGAGAAGGACATGACGTGTTATCGCTCGACATTGCTCGACATGCCGCCGCGGCCGATGTGCCTTCCTGTTTTTTCTGCCCCGACAAGTCCGCGATCGAAATAGGCAGACGAATCATGTCGGCAGAGGCGGGTGTGCCAATGGAGACTTTGTTTTCCGGTAACGATTTGGACGAGGGAGAATCCGTTCTATGTGACGCGGCCTATTCGCTATGTGAACGCATGCCTTTGTATATCAAGGCGGGGCGGTCCATGGATGCCGATTGCATCGCGGAGACCTGCCGTGGATTAAAACAAACCTCAGGACTGAAGCTCGTGGTGGTCGATGGGCTCCCCTCCATCGTTGATCACGTGGACGACGAACCTAGGGTTTTGGAACAGTTCTCCAAGCTGGCCCGAGACCGTGACGTGGCCGTGGTGCTCACGGATCTTGCGACGCGGGGACCGCTCAGAAAGCCGGGATTAGGCAATCTGATAAATGGCGAAGCGGAATGCCGATATGCGGACGCCATACTTTTCGTATACCGTCCGGAATTCAAGTGTGCCTGTGGGGGAGACGCCAACAAGGCTGAGCTCATGGTTCTCAAGCATCCATGGATTCAGCCATGTACATTTGAACTCCGTTTCCAGCCCGAATACTCGAGATTCACGAATCACTGACTTCCTCCGGCCCGATGCCCAATTTTGGTAAGTATAAGTGAGTGTCTTTCATAGGAATACGAAACGCGTCGCCGAAACAGTGACTATCAATATCGACCCGATTCGATATTTTGTGAGCATTTGATTTTCTGAGCAGGAAGTCCCCATTCCGTATAGGTTGTGGAAAGACATGGGAAACCAGCCAATGAGACGATACTCTATGAATTCGATGCCATAACGGCGGCTGGTGAAAATCGGAACTTGACTACGGAACGTACCGCGATCCGGATATTGGTTTCATCCAGACGAAAATGACCGGTGCAATCAACGGGGGTCACGGCATCCTCAAGCGCAAGGATGCCGTGACCCCATCCCCTAATGGAGTGGAATGGATTCGGATTCTAGATATTCCAATTGTCTTTTAGAGTTCTCTCAACTGCCGCCTCCACGGCCTTCTTGATGTCCTCATTGGAATCCGTTAACTTTGCATCGAGTGTTTCGTTATACGGATTGGTGATTCGAACCGTAGGCTTTTGATCCGTGCCAAGTCCGCCCCAATACGCTTTATACCAAATTGTGTTGAAGGATCCGGATTCCGGATCGGAAACTACATATCCGTCATCAAATTTAATGTTGAAGAAAAACTCACAAGTGATGATGCGGTCCACATCACTGCTTCCCGGATTTTCCAGCTTAAACGATTGGGCATAATACTGATTGTCGAACGGCTTGTGTCGTTTTGGCCACTCCCAATTGTCCGCAAGCGTTACACTCTTTCCATTTACAGGACTTTCCTCTGCCCATCGTGAAATAAGGTCCGCATGAACTGTCTGTAGCTTGCTGCGGACCGCTTCCGTGTACTTTTCGAATGATTGGCGAACGTTGACAAGTTGCTGCTCAATGCCATTGGCTTGAGAGACGAATTGTGTGATATCGGTGGACGTGTTATCCATTTTCTTCTGCTTTCGTTCCGGGGAATAATTATCAATAAACTGTTGAAGAAGATCAACGGCGCGAGGATCCGCGTCAAGTGAATACTCTCCCAACATTCCAAGCGCGTTGCTGAAAAGCTCATCGTAATGGACGTCGAAAAGATCCTGTTCGACTACAAGACCTTGCGCGGACGGATGATCTTTGAGAACAAAGTTATTGAATGGGTGAAGGACAATGACAATAGCCGAATCATTATTGGATTGTTTCGCTGCCCAACTACGATAGTCAGCCAAATCGTTATAGAGACCGGCATCCACTTTATTTTCGATGGCGATGCTGATATCAGGCAAGTCCAAGAGAATGTCTATGCGATTATTCTTGCCTGTAGACGCTTCCGTGGACACACTGACATCGCTGACATCCATGTCTTCCTTGTGGATTGTCCGCAGCAAAGCCTTGAGCATCAAATCCTTAAGGCCATGCCCTTCGGCAGGGTCGAAAAAATAGGCAAGGACATTGCTGCTGACCGTCTCACGTCGGGGGAAGCCGGCTATACGAAAGATGTTCGGACGCGTTGCCTCTGTGGAGGAAGCGGACACTTCCGTGAATACCGCTATGGCATCATGCCATGTGTCCGACTCATTTATTCCATTCATCTCATCGATCATTGATATAGCCCTTTTCTAATAGACAATAATGGACAATTCATTTGGCGGTTTTGAACCGCACCCCGATTGTTGGATGTTGTTAGCCCAACAAACGGGGCGCGGTTCAGTTTTCGTGCGCCGCCGTCTCTCCTTCGGGCTTTGCGAGGATGACGGTGATTTCTGTGTCTTTTTGTTGCGGGTCCAGTGCCAGACCACAGATGATTAAGGCGTCGTCCTGGACCGCTTCCTGCACGATTGTGACCAATGAGGTGACTTTGGCCAGACCAATATTGGCGGGAGCCCCAATGTTGATCAGCGCCCTATCGCAGCATGACGGGTTGATCCCTTGCGCGGCGAGCGCGTCCGAGAATGCCTTGCTCGGATCATCTCCGGCATTGAACCGTATGATGCGTATGGCCGCGGACGCGCAGATGGAAATGACGTCCGGGAAATCAATGTGAATGTAGCTGTTTGTGTTGGTAAGCGATGTGATGATCTCCGCGGTCTGTTTCAGCGCGGTTTCGGCCTTGGCGCCGGGAGGCGGGATGAGATGGGCGGCCGGAGTTGCCTCGACGGTGGAAAGGGGAGCTGTGGAAATAGTCAGCTCCGTCTTGCCGTCCTCATTGCGAAACGTGACGATTGAGCGGTCGACATCGATGTCAGAGGTAAGCATTGCTGGTCCTTTCTGTTTTGTCTATTTTCAGTATGTAGAGGGTGAAGTTATTCTCGATCGAAGCCGTCGTCCTGGGGATTCGTGCATGGCGGCTGCGTCGCATAGGCGTGCACGCGTTCATTGAGCCGCTCACAGCCTAATTCCATGGTCTTGAACCATGCGTCGTCTATGGTGAAGCCGCCCTCTCCGAACAACGTCAATCGGTATCCGGGGAAAGCTCCCAGTGACTCCCTCAGCCATAGCAAGGATCGCTTGGCGGTTAGGAGACGAATCGCCAGGTCAGGAGGTAATGGATTTTCATGGGAGGAGTCCGACCGGTGGCAAAGAGAGTCGCAACGATTGTTGGAATCGTCATTTTTCTCTCCGTTATCGAAAATCAGCCATAGTAGATCGACGGCATCCCAGATCCTCTGATGCGCCTCGCGTTCGAAGAAGTCGGCATCGACCTCGTCGTTGTCTTCGTCAAACACTCGCGTTTTTCCGGAATCGGTGCGCTCAACGGAAAACCACGAGACCCGAAACCCCTGGCCGTCACGTTTTCCACGCTCCGGACGTAGTTCCAGCAGGTCCCGTACGTCAAATGCGGTGGAGTCGAACGGGCTGGCACCGGCATCCACGCGCCATCTGTCCCAAGCCATATCAGACAGCCAATCGCATACAATTTGCGTCAACTTATCGTTCTGGCTATCCAGCCACCTGTCGGACTGAGGAAGATGACTGGGTGTGCGATTGCACGGGTCAATTACCAGATGCCTGCAACAGAGCGATAACGTCACCATCGCCAGACCTCCTTCTTTGCATCAAAGTATCTTGTATATAAGATACCACATAAGCATGTATGCTTGTAACATCGTTTCATAGAAAGAGACCGAAATGAACCACGCTGTCACCCGACACAGGGGCGGCAATGCATCGGCTGACGTACATGGTGGGGAAGGCCCATGGGCCCCTGAACTGATATATCCAGCGATGTTGCGGGTCATGGGGCTGGCGAGCCAAGCGGCACATCGATCCAGCAGACGGAAACTGCGCGCCCAGCGGATTCAAGGAATACGATAAACGCACCAATGGTTTCGCCCTAAAAATCTTCGCGGTCATCTCTGGTTGTGCATTGGGCTGATTCGAGAAACCTGCAACTGGACATCGTGTACCACGCAGCCGTGGTGGATTGCCGTCCGCCATCTTCTGTCCTCGATTATCCCGGCTGTGAAAAGCGGTACACATCATGTTGGCGGAGGCCAACGTACCGATGAAAGCTTCCTCTCGGACGACAGTCTCGATGAGGGCGAAAGGGGATTATGCGACGCATTCTGCCCGTTTTTGCGATCATATGCCGTTGTATGTCAATTCAGAGCGATTACTCTGGTATCCATTATGGATGACTGCCGCAGGCTGAAAAGAACCGAAGAATCAAGGTTTGCGGCCAGCGGTGAAAATATATGACGTGCTCCATATCCGACACCGCTCAGGGGGGGGCAAACGTCTGGGGTAGCATTCGACGGTGTTCCTGGATTATTCTCGGGTGCCTGTGGGTGCCTCGTGGAAAACGAGCGTAACCGACAGGTTTCCCAAGGACAGAAAACCTTGGAATAAAGCCAAAAACAGCTGACCACGATTATCATCGGAGGTGCGCATGATAACTGTAGTCATGGCTCCAAGTGCCTCATGGGCTTGAGACCGGCGTGGATGCCGACGGCACGGATACAGGACGGCGGATTGGTAGACGCGTAGTATTAAGACGGTGTTCGAACGGTCAAGAAAAGAGGAACGAACATGTCGATGAAGGACACGCTGAAGAAAGCCAAGATCGCGGCGATGAAAGCCAAGGACAAGGCCAAGCTCAACCCGATCAACCTGACGTTGGCGGACATCCAGAACCTGGAGATCGCCAACGGTCACGAAGCGACCGACGAGGAAGTGCTCAAGGTCATCCAGAAGGGCGTCAAGACCCGTCGTGAGACCGCCAAACTGTACGAAGACAAGGGACTGGCGGACAAGGCCGCTCCCGAAACCGCCGAGGCCGATTTCCTGGAAACCTTCCTGCCGGCGGCCGCCAGCGACGAGGACTACGCCAAAGCCGTCGCCGACGCCGTGGCAGAAGTGAACCCGGCCGGCCCCAAGGACATGGGTCACGTCGTCAAAGCCGCTCGTGCCGCGCTTGCCGGCAAAACCATCGATGGCGGCAAGCTGGCCGGTCTGGTCAAGGCCGAGCTCAACAAGTAATCGTCTACGAGCAGCGTCTCTTTCCGCGTACGAAAAGCGGGTCCAAACAACAAACGTTTGGACCCGCTTTTCATAAGGAACGCGAATGTGCTGGCTCAACGCTCGTGATGGTCGATATGGTCGGACACCACGTCGCCGATGGTCTGCACGATCTGCACGAGAATGACGCACAGGATCACGGCAACGGTCATCACGTCGTACTGGTAACGCTGGTAGCCGTAACGGATGGCGATATCGCCCAGGCCGCCCGCGCCGACGGTACCGGCCATGGCGGAGAAGCCGAACAGGGTGATGAACGTCAGTGCCGCGCCGCGCACCAGCGATGGCAGGCTTTCGAACAGCAGCACCTTGAACACGATCTGCAGGTTGCTGGCACCGAAGCTTTGCGCGGCCTCCACCAGACTGCCGTCCACTTCGGCGAGCGACTGTTCCACCACGCGCGCCACGAACGGAGCCGCGGTGATGACCAGCGGCACGATGGCGCCCGGCACGCCGAGCGAGGTGCCGACAATCAGTCGGGTCAGCGGGATGATGGCCACCAGCAGAATGATGAACGGCACGGAACGCACGATGTTCACGATCCAGCCGAGCACGGTGTTGAGCGGTGCGTTCGGACGGATGCCCTTTTTCGCGGACGTGATGAGCAGCACGCCGACCGGCAGGCCGATCACATATGCCAGCAGCGTCGCCACAGCAGTCATGATGATCGTGTCACGCACGCCTTCGACCAGCAGTTCGCCATAATCGGCGATGAATTGCGAAACCACCTGTCCCATCTCACTTCACCTCTTTCTGGGCGGAATCATCGGCCGCCCCATTCTTCGCGCCATCCGCCGTTTCGTGCGTATGCCGATGGTTCGTCACCTTCGCGTCGGCGATCAAAGTCTTCAGAATGTCACTGTGCGGATCGGCGAACAGCGCTTCCGTATCGCCCATTTCCACAATGCGGCCTCCGTCTATCATGGCCACACGGTCGCAGATGTTGCGTGCCACGGACAGCGAATGCGTGATGACGACCAGCGTCACATTAAGTTCACGGTTGATGCGACGCAGCAGGTCGAGGATCTGCGCCGTCGTGGTGGAGTCGAGCGCGCTGGTGGCCTCATCGCACAGCATGATGGACGGATTGTTGGCCAACGCCCTTGCGATGGCCACGCGCTGCTGCTGGCCGCCGGACAGCTGGCTGGGGTAGCGGTCGGCCAGATCAGCCAGACCGACCAGATCGAGCAGATACCGCGCACGTTCCTCACGCTTGGCTTTCGGCGTGTGGTTGAGTTCCAGCGGGAAGGTCACGTTGCGCAGCACGGTGCGCTGTTGGAACAGGCTGAAGTTCTGGAAGATCATGCCGATTCCGGCGCGCACGTCCGCCAGCTCCTTGCCTTTCACGCCGGTGATGTCTCGTCCGTCGATGAGCACCTTGCCGGAAGTGGGGCGTTCCAGCAGGTTGATGCAACGCACCAATGTCGATTTGCCCGCGCCGGACGAGCCGAGAATGCCGAAGACCTCACCCGAATCGATGGTCAGGTTAATGTCGTGCAGCACCTCATGCGCTTCGGCGCCACTGCCGTAGCTTTTGTGCAGATGGTCGATCTGAATCGTCATAATGTCCTGTTCCTAATCGTGTTCCATAACAAGAATGCCGCAGGGTAGTATACCTGCGGCATTGAACTCCTACTGCCGAAGCGGGTCTTAGAAGACCGGAACGACAGCGCCCTTGTAGTTCTTGTTGATGTAGTCACGCACCTCGTCGGACTTCAAAGCCTTCTTGAGCTCCTTGGTCTTGGCGGTGTTCTCATTGCCTTCCTTCACCACGAGGATGTTCTGGTAGGTCTTCGCGGCCAGACCGTCGGCCTTCTCGGTGGCTAGCGTGTCCTTGGTCGGGTCGAAGCCGGCCTGGATGGCGTAGTTGCCGTTCAGGGCTGCGATGTCGACATCCTTGATGACGGTCGGCACGACGGCGGCCTCAAGTTCCTTGAACTTCAGGTTTTTCGGATTGGAGGTGATGTCCTTCGGCGTGGCGTTGATGTCCTTCGGATCCTTCAGCTTGATCAGGCCGGCATCTGCAGCAGCAGAAGCGCGCGGGCCTCGTTGGTGGCATCATTCGGCACGGCCACGGTGGCGCCGTCCTGAAGATCCTTCAGCTCCTTGGTCTTGCCCGGGTACAGGCCGAACGGCTCGAAGTGGATGCCCTCCACGGACACCAGATGCGTGCCCTTCTCCTTGTTGAAGTTGTCGAGGTACGGCTTGTGCTGGAAGTAGTTGGCGTCAACCTCGCCATCCTCGGTGGCGGTGTTCGGCTGCACGTAGTCGGTGAATTCCTTGACGACCAGCTTGTAGCCGTCCTTCTCGACGAGCGGTTTGACCGCCTTGTTCAGGATCTCCGCGTGCGGGGTCGGGGAGGCGGCCACGGTGATGGTCTTGTCGTCCTCCTTGGAGGCGGCACCGTTGGAACCGGAATTGCCGCAGCCTGCCAGGCCGAAGGTCGCGAGCGTGGTGACGGCGAGCAGTGCGCCGAGAATCTTCTTGTTACGCATGGTTGAGTTCCTCTCTCTCAATTTCGCTACACGGCCCGGACGCTTACTGCGGTTGCGGGCCAACGATTGACCAATATAGAGGAACCTGTGACGGCAACACGTCGCGCGCTTATCGGAATTATTTATAAAGGGCGCGAAAACCGCAGGAATATGCGAAAAACAGACTTGTGAATCGTAAATAATCTTGCGGAAACACCGTCATATAACGCCGAAATGCTTAAGCGCGTTGGCTATGCCGGCGTCGTCGACGCTGTCGGTGACGTAATCGGCCGCCGCTTTCGGCTCGTCGGTGGCGTTGCCCATTGCCACGCCGATTCCCGCGAATCGTAGCATGTCCACATCGTTGCCGCCGTCGCCGAATGCGATCGCATTGTCTTTCGTCCAACCGAAATGCTCCAGCATCACCTGCATACCAACCGCCTTGCCTCCATCGGCGGGAATCAGATCGGTGAAAGCGGGATGCCATCTGACGCCGCGCACGTTGCTGCACATGCTGGCGATTTCGGCTTCCATCGTCTCGTCCACATACGGGCTGATTTGGAACGTGGAATGGTTTGCGATGCGTTCGCGCGGATCATGCACGTCGATTTTCGGCGCGGTCTTGCCGAGACTGTTCCACGTGCGTTCCAATGCGGCGTTCGTGCGATTGAAATACCCGTAGTCGCTTTCCGCATAGTTGGCGACCACGTCGGCATGCGTTTCAAGCCAGTCGGTGATCAGCTTCACGTCGGCCTGGTCGATCGGATGCCGGTAGTCGAGACCGTCGCGCGTGGTGCAATACTGGCCGTTAAGTCCCACGATGCCGTCGAACGTGACGGGAATGGTATCAAGCACCACGCCCATGTAGGAGGGTGCGCGGCCCGAACAGATGAACACCTTCACGCCATTGCGCTGCAATGCATGCAACGCGTCGACGGTGGACTGCGGCACCACATGCGTGACGAAACTCGTCAACGTGCCGTCGATGTCGAAAAACGCCGTCTTGATGTCCTGAGCCATGCTGCCTCCATGAAAAACCATGTCAAACCCGGTATCCAGCTTACGAGGATATGTGCGAAAACGTCGTGCACGGCACGGAACACGACCACGAAAATAGGAAAAACGGCCGGATGTGCCTACAATCGTCAACCATGAGCGAACATATCGAAATCACGCCGGAGATCATCGAAATCAGGCACTATCTGCATGCGCACCCCGAACGCAGCTTCAAGGAATACGAGACCAGCGCCTACCTTGAGAAGCTGCTGCGCGCACACGACATCGAAGTGCTCAACAATCCGCTCGAAACCGGCGTGGTCGGACTGATCCGCGGCGACCAGCCGGGACCACGCATCGCATTGCGCGCCGACATCGATGGTCTGCCCATCCAGGAAGACACCGGTCTGCCGTTCTCATCCGTCAACGACGGCGTGATGCACGGCTGCGGCCACGACCTGCACATGTCGTACATGCTCGGTGCCGCGTTCTGGCTCGCCAAGCGCCGCAAACACATCAAGGGCTCCATCAAACTGCTGTTCCAGCCCGCCGAGGAACTTGGCCTCGGCGCGAAGGCCATGGTCGACGCGGGACTGCTCGCCGACGTATCAGCCGCCATCGGCGCGCACAACAACCCGAACTACGCGCCCGGACAGATCGCCGTCGGCCCCGAACCGATGATGGCCGGCTGCGTGAAATTCCATGTAACCCTGCACGCCACTGGCACACACGCCGGCTATCCGCACAAGGGCACCGGCCCGATCGAGGCGCTCGCCACGATGGTCCTCGCATTGCAGACCATCGTGAGCCGTAACGTATCGCCGTTCCATCCGCTCGTGCTGTCCATCACCGAAATGCACGGCGGCCACGTGTGGAACGTCGTACCCGACAAGGCGAGCTTCCAAGGCACCGTACGATACTTCCACAAGTCCGACGGTGAACTGGTGGAGAAACGCTTCAAGCAACAGGTCCAGTCCATTGCGGCCGGTTACGGCATCACCGCCGACATCGATTGGGACGACTTCCAGAATCCGCTCGTCTCCGATACGGAACTTTCCAAGATAGTCGCCGACAACGTGCGCGATTACGCCCAGCTCGAACCCATCCACCCGTCGATGGCGGGGGAGGACTTCTGCGATTTCATGCCCGTCACCATGCCTGTGTTCGCCTTCATCGGATCCAACGGCGAGGAAGGCTGCCCGGATTGGCACAGCCCGCACTTCGTCGGTCTTGACGAATCGCTGCAAGCCGGCGTGGAATTCTACGCCAACGCGGCGCTGACGGTGCTCAACGAACTGTCGTGACGCCACGTGCGGAACGCCGTAATCGCAATTTTCATAATCGTAAAAACACAACATATCCAACAAATCAACGGTAGGTTAGGCAGCTATGACAGACATTCGCTTCGCACTCGCCCAAATCGACATCTGCGTCGGAGACCTTGATTCCAACGCCGACAAGGTCATGCGATACGCGCATCTCGCCGCTCAGCAGGGCGCGCAAGTCGTCGTGTTCCCGGAAATGACATTGACCGGATACCCCATCGAAGACCTCGCCCTGCGTGCCACCTTCCGCAAAGCCGCATGGGACAAAGCCAACTGGCTCGCCACCGAACTGGCATCCGACGGTCTCGGCGAACTATATGTGGTGGTCGGCACTGTAGGCACCGACCGTGAAACCTCCAAACCGCGCAACCGACTCGTCGTCCTGCACGACGGCGTTGTCTGGGCCGGCTACGACAAGCATTTCCTGCCCAATTACGGCGTGTTCGACGAATTCCGCATCTTCAGCCCCGGCAACAAATCCATGGTGCTCGACGTGAACGGCGCGCGCATCGGCGTGGCCATCTGCGAGGACATCTGGCAGGACGGCGGCCCTGTGGCCGAACTCGCCAAGGAGAACATCGACCTGCTGCTGACCATGAACGGTTCGCCATACGAGGAAGGCAAAACCGACACCCGTCTCGACCTCGCGGTGCGCCGCGCGGCCGAAGTGAACGCCCCGATGATCTACCTGAACCAAGTGGGCGGCCAGGACGACCTCGTCTTCGACGGCGGCAGCTTCGTTGTGGACACCGACGGCACCCTGCTTGAGTGCTCGCCGATGTTCATGGAGGATCTGAGCTTCTTCGACTTGGACACGTCCGCGGAGCATCAGAAGGTCGGTACGATCGCAGCCAAACCCGATCCGGACGAGGAAGTGTACACCGCCTGCGTGCTGGGTCTGAAGGATTACATGGCCAAGAACCATTTCAAGGGCGTGTGCCTGGGCCTGTCCGGCGGCATCGATTCCGCGCTCGTGGCTGCCATGGCGGCCGACGCGGTGGGCGGCGAGAACGTGTACGGCATCTCCATGCCGAGCATGTATTCGTCCGACGGATCCAAGGACGATGCAGCTGATCTGGCGCGCAATATCGGCGCGCATTATGACATCCAGCCCATCGAGCCGCTGTTCGTCTCCTTCCAAAACCAGCTGGAACTGGAAGGCGTCGCCGCCGAGAACCTGCAGGCGCGCATCCGCGGCGTCATCGTCATGGCCTACTCGAACTCCAAAGGACTGCTGGCCGTGGCCACCGGCAACAAGTCCGAACTGGCATGCGGCTATTCCACGATCTACGGCGATGCGGTCGGCGGCTATGCGCCAATCAAGGACCTGCTCAAGACCCGCGTGTGGAGATCTCCCGCTGGCGCAACAAGGCTGCCGCCGCCGGCATGGGCATCGGCGGTCTGCATGTCGTCGGCAACGAGCAGGGGAGCTCGGGCACTCCGCTGCCGGATGGTGTGATGATCCCCGTCAACTCGATCGAGAAGGCGCCGTCCGCCGAATTGCGCCCAGGGCAGAAGGATTCCGATTCGCTGCCGGAATACGCGCTGCTCGACCAAGTATTGGCGATGTACATCGAGCATGCTCATGGCCGCGCCGACCTGCTGGCCGACGGCTTCGACGAGGCGACCGTCGACACGGTCATGCGATTGGTCGACCGCGCCGAATGGAAGCGTCGCCAGTATCCGCTGGGACCGAAGGTGACGGCGCTGGCGTTTGGACGTGATCGCCGTCTGCCGGTCACCAACGCATTCCGCGAATAATCGGCGATCGCAAGTAGAACATCGAGAGCCGAAGGAAGCCGATATGGAAAAGCAGTGGTATTTCAACACCGTCACCGAGCAGCCGGAATTGGGCATGATCTCTCCGGCAAGCCACCGCATGGGGCCGTACAGAACCCGTGAGGACGCGCTCGACGCGTGGAAGATCGTGCAGGAACGCAATCTCAAATGGGAGGAACAGGACCGCGAATGGAAACGCTGGTCAGCGGACGGCTCGGCATCTTCCGAAAAGTGAATTCCATATGAAACACGCCCGATTGTGATTTATGTCACTAATTTCGGGAGTGGTTTTCAGGCTTTTCGCAGATGATTGCCGTTACAATCGTGAAGTAGCGACGGCGTAACGATGCGTCGCCAACCGACACCCAGTAAGGAGTGGAAATGGCAGCAGTTGATGCAACGGCGGTCTCCCAGGAGGAACTTGAGGCTAAGGCTTGGGAAGGCTTCACCGAGGGCAACTGGCAGAAGGACATTGATGTCCGCGACTTCATCCAGAAGAACTACACGCCATATGAGGGCGACGAGTCCTTCCTGGCTGACGCCACCGACAAGACCAAGCACCTGTGGAAGTATCTGGACGACAACTATCTGTCCGTGGAGCGCAAGCAGCGCGTCTACGACGTGGACACCCACACCCCGGCGGGCATCGACGCCTTCCCGGCCGGCTACATCGATTCCCCGGAAGTCGACAATGTGATTGTCGGCCTGCAGACCGATGTGCCGTGCAAGCGCGCCATGATGCCGAACGGCGGCTGGCGTATGGTCGAGCAGGCCATCAAGGAAGCCGGCAAGGAGCCCGATCCGGAGATCAAGAAGATCTTCACCAAGTACCGCAAGACCCACAACGACGGCGTCTTCGGCGTCTACACCAAGCAGATCAAGGTAGCTCGCCACAACAAGATCCTCACCGGTCTGCCGGATGCCTACGGCCGCGGCCGCATCATCGGCGATTACCGTCGTGTGGCCCTGTACGGCGTGAACACGCTGATCAAGTTCAAGCAGCGCGACAAGGACTCCATCCCGTACCGCAACGACTTCACCGAGCCGGAGATCGAGCACTGGATTCGCTTCCGCGAAGAGCATGACGAGCAGATCAAGGCCCTGAAGCAGCTGATCAACCTCGGCAACGAGTACGGCCTCGACCTGTCCCGCCCGGCACAGACCGCACAGGAAGCCGTGCAGTGGACCTACATGGGCTACCTCGCCTCCGTCAAGAGCCAGGACGGCGCCGCCATGTCCTTCGGCCGTGTCTCCACCTTCTTCGACGTCTACTTCGAGCGCGACCTGAGGCCGGCAAGATTACCGAGACCGACGCACAGGAGATCATCGATAACCTGGTCATGAAGCTGCGCATCGTGCGCTTCCTGCGTACCAAGGATTACGACGCGATCTTCTCCGGCGATCCGTACTGGGCGACTTGGTCCGACGCCGGCTTCGGCGACGACGGCCGTACCATGGTCACCAAGACCTCGTTCCGTCTGCTCAACACCCTGACCCTCGAGCACCTCGGACCTGGCCCGGAGCCGAACATCACCATCTTCTGGGATCCGAAGCTGCCGGAAGCCTACAAGCGCTTCTGCGCCCGAATCTCCATCGACACCTCGGCCATCCAGTACGAGTCCGATAAGGAAATCCGCTCTCACTGGGGCGACGACGCCGCCATCGCATGCTGCGTCTCCCCGATGCGCGTGGGCAAGCAGATGCAGTTCTTCGCCGCTCGTGTGAACTCCGCCAAGGCCCTGCTGTACGCCATCAACGGCGGACGTGACGAGATGACCGGCATGCAGGTCATCGACAAGGGCGTCATCGACCCGATCAAGCCGGAAGCCGATGGCACGCTGGATTACGAGAAGGTCAAGGCCAACTACGAGAAGGCCCTCGAATGGCTGTCCGAGACCTATGTGATGGCTCTGAACATCATCCATTACATGCATGATAAGTACGCTTACGAGTCCATCGAGATGGCTCTGCACGACAAGGAAGTGTACCGCACCCTCGGCTGCGGCATGTCCGGCCTGTCGATCGCGGCCGACTCCCTGTCCGCCTGCAAGTACGCCAAGGTCTACCCGATCTACAACAAGGACGCCAAGACCACGCCGGGCCACGAGAACGAGTACGTCGAAGGCGCCGATGACGATCTGATCGTCGGCTACCGCACCGAAGGCGACTTCCCGCTGTACGGCAACGATGATGACCGTGCCGACGACATCGCCAAGTGGGTCGTCTCCACCGTCATGGGCCAGGTCAAGCGTCTGCCGGTGTACCGCGACGCCGTCCCGACCCAGTCCATCCTGACCATCACCTCCAATGTGGAATACGGCAAGGCCACCGGCGCCTTCCCGTCCGGCCACAAGAAGGGCACCCCGTACGCTCCGGGCGCCAACCCGGAGAACGGCATGGACTCCCACGGCATGCTGCCGTCCATGTTCTCCGTCGGCAAGATCGACTACAACGACGCTCTTGACGGCATCTCGCTGACCAACACCATCACCCCTGATGGTCTGGGCCGCGACGAGGAAGAGCGTATCGGCAACCTCGTTGGCATCCTGGACGCCGGCAACGGCCACGGCCTGTACCACGCCAACATCAACGTGCTGCGTAAGGAGCAGCTCGAGGATGCCGTCGAGCATCCGGAGAAGTACCCGCACCTGACCGTGCGCGTCTCCGGCTACGCGGTGAACTTCGTCAAGCTCACCAAGGAACAGCAGCTCGACGTGATCTCCCGTACGTTCCACCAGGGCGCTGTCGTCGACTGAACGGCACAATCAGCCAAATGAAAGCCGCCGCATGAAACGACGGTAATGCGAAGGGACGGAGCTCGTGGCTTCGTCCCTTTCGCTTTTCCCATATCGTTTTCCCATATGATTGGGATGGCAGATGAAAGGGGACATTGATGTCTGAACATATTTTCCGTTCCACGACCAGACACATGCTGAGGGATTCCAAGGACTACGTCAACCAGACGCTGATGGGAGGCCTGTCCGGATTCGAATCGCCAATCGGCTTGGACCGTCTCGACCGCATCAAGGCGTTGAAAAGCGGCGATATCGGTTTCGTGCACTCGTGGGACATCAACACTTCCGTGGATGGTCCTGGCACCAGAATGACCGTGTTCATGAGCGGATGCCCTCTGCGCTGCCAGTACTGCCAGAATCCGGATACTTGGAAGATGCGCGACGGCAAGCCCGTCTACTACGAAGCCATGGTCAAGAAAATCGAGCGGTATGCCGATTTATTCAAGGCCACCGGCGGCGGCATCACTTTCTCCGGCGGCGAATCCATGATGCAGCCGGCTTTCGTGTCCCGCGTGTTCCATGCCGCCAAGCAGATGGGAGTGCATACCTGCCTCGACACGTCCGGATTCCTCGGGGCGAGCTACACCGATGACATGGTGGATGACATCGACCTGTGCCTGCTTGACGTCAAATCCGGCGATGAGGAGACCTACCATAAGGTGACCGGCGGCATCCTGCAGCCGACCATCGACTTCGGACAGCGTCTGGCCAAGGCAGGCAAGAAGATCTGGGTGCGTTTCGTGCTCGTGCCGGGCCTCACATCTTCCGAAGAAAACGTCGAGAACGTGGCGAAGATCTGCGAGACCTTCGGCGACGCGTTGGAACATATCGACGTATTGCCCTTCCACCAGCTTGGCCGTCCGAAGTGGCACATGCTGAACATCCCATACCCGTTGGAGGACCAGAAAGGCCCGTCCGCGGCAATGAAACAACGTGTGGTCGAGCAGTTCCAGTCGCACGGCTTCACCGTGTACTAAACGCCTGTCCTCTCAATGGCTTCCCCATATTCGCTGGATATGCGGAACGCCTCATATTGGTCCATGCCGCCGACTGAATCGATGGCATGGACCAATTTATTCATACGCTGAAAAATCTTCACATTCGACGCGCGGCAAAGTGGTTCGAAATACTACGAAATGCCCTTCTCTGTCGTAGCCTTGAACTATGGCAGACATCTTTGATTTTCCACGAGATGCGCGCAACGTGGCGCGCGCCGATGGCAAGGGAGCGGATATGGGCGGCGAAGCCCCACAGACCATGCTTATGCGACCGCAGGGCGTTCCCGACCAAGTCTGGAACGCGGTGCTTTCCGTGGACCGTATGCGGCGTTTGAAAGGCATGACATACCGTGAGATTCCGGTGCCCAATTCCATGGCGAACTTCGGCATCGGCGTCGCGTTGGAATGCGATGAAACATACGCATCCGGCTGGATCATGATCCTGTACTCGCTCAAATTCCGAGAGGACTGGCACTCCCACTGGCGTTGCGTGGCTTTCGCATCCCTGCCACTGCCCGACAAGGAGGACGACTGCCTGACTCCGGGCATGTACTGGGACATGATGATGGAACGTCTCAATCCAAACGATTCCGAACATGTATCCGGCACCGTCACAGTCACCCAAAACACAGCATTCGGCCATGACCCCGATGTGCCCAGGGTGGGCTGCGAGATCCGGGTGTCTTGGACTCCACTAGACTATGCCGATGGAGGCCTTGACGCCGGCTCCCAAGTCGGACAGTGGGCGTCGTTCCTCCGGTCCATGACGCAATCCGAGGAGGAAAACCCCGTTGACTGACGAGCCGAAGCTGCTGGCGGAACCGCGCGAAGGCGTGCCCAACGTGATCGACACGTTGCCGGCATTCCGTGACTATTGCAGTGAGCTGGCTTCCTCACATGGCTCCCTTGCCGCGGACGCGGAACGCGCATCCGGCTTCCGGTATGGGCATGAGGACTGGTTGGTGCAGTTCAAACGCGACGGAGCCGGCATCGGCCTGCTCGATCCGCAGGCGCTCGCCGCGGCCGGGGCGGATTGGAACGATTTCAACCGTGCCGTCGGAGATGCGGTATGGATTCTGCATGATTCCCTGCAGGATCTTCCGGGATTCGACGAACTCGGCATGGAACCGCAACGGCTGTTCGACACGGAAATCGCCGCGCGTCTGCTGGGATTGAAACGATTCGGACTTGCCGCCGTCACCGAGCACTTTCTTGGACTGACCCTTGCCAAAGAACATTCCGCGGCTGACTGGTCGTATCGTCCGTTGCCCCGTGACTGGCGAAATTACGCGGCGTTGGACGTCGAACTGCTCATCGAGCTTGAAACGAAGATGCGCGCCGAACTCAAACGCCAAGGCAAGATGGAATGGGCCCAGGAAGAGTTCGATTACGCGCTCAAAGAAGGTCTGGGACCACGCAAGGAGCATCCGATTCCCTGGATGCATGTCTCACACATCACTGAAGTCATGCGTGACCGGCAGGCGCTGGCCATCGTCCGCGCGCTATGGACCCGTCGCGACGAACTCGCGCGCGAATACGACATCGCGCCGACCCTGCTACTGTCCGACAGCTCCATCATCGAAGTGGCGAAACGCAAACCACACAACGCTGCGCAATTCCGTTCGATTCGCTCCATCAACGAACGCGTGCGCATCCATACCGATTCCGAACAGGACAAGATGTTCGAACGGTACGCGCCGATTCAACGCAAAATCAAACCGAGCATGTGGAAGAACATCATCCAGGACGCGCTCGCCCTGCCGCCAAGCGAATGGCCGGACGTGGACGGCGGCGCCGCGCGGCGTCATGAATCGCAGTCCGCTTCGGCTCCCAAATCGATTCGCGTGTGGAAGGAACGGTATCCGGAACGTCTGCAAGTGCTCAACAGGGTGCGCAAGGCGGTCTCCCAGATAGCGGAGGACACGCGCACGCCTGTGGAAATCGTCATCAAACCGCAGTATTTGCGTAACCTGTGCTGGACGGACGAACCTCGTAAGCGTGACGTCGCGCGATTCCTCGGCGAACAGGGCGCACGCGATTGGCAGGTCTCCCTAGTTGCAGAGTCCGTAAGTCGCGCTATTATGTAGAGGTTGCCTAACGGCAGAAATATGAAGAACCGTATTTTTCAGGAGCGCAAGCGTGAAAATCAGCGTCAGGAATCTTGAGCCGACCAAGGTGAAGCTCACCGTCACCGTCGACCCGGAGGAGTTCAACCCGTATCTCGACGAGGCTCGCAAGGAAATCGCAAAGCAGGTCAACGTGCCTGGCTTCCGTAAGGGCCACGTGCCCGGCAAGATCATCGACCAGCGTATCGGCTTCGGTGCCGTCGCCGGCGAAGCTGTGAACAACGGCGTGCCGGAGCTGTATTCCAAGGCTCTCGAAACCAAGAAGATTCACCCGATGGCTCAGCCGGAGATCGACGTTCAGGACGTGCCGGAATCCGCCAAGGATGAGACCAAGCTGAAGTTCGTCGCCACCGTCGAGCGTCGCCCGGACATCGAACTGCCGGCTCTTGACGGCATGGAGATCGAGGTCGCCAAGGCCGAGGTCACCGATGAGGACATCAACAACCGTCTGGAAGCCCTGCGTCAGCGTTTCGGCACCCTCGTGAGCGTTGACCGTCCGGCCGCCAAGGGTGACTACGCCAACATCGACCTCAACGCCGAAATCGACGGCGAAACCGTCGACTCCCAGGAGGGCGTGAGCTACGAGCTCGGCTCCGCCACCATGCTCGACGGTCTGGATGAGGCCCTCGAAGGCCTGTCCGCCGGTGAGGAAACCAGCTTCGAAGGCACTCTCGAGGCCGGTAAGCACGAAGGCGAGAAGGCCCTGATCAAGGTCAAGGTCAATTCCGTCAAGGCCGAGGAACTGCCGGAACTCGATGACGACTTCGCTTCCGAAGCATCCGAGTTCGACACCCTCGACGAGCTGAAGGAAGACCTGAAGAAGGTCGCCGCTCAGGACGCCGAAGGCCGTCAGGCCACCGCCGCTCGTGACGCGTTCATCGCCAAGCTCGAGGATGGCCTCGAGATTCCGGTGCCGAAGGGCGTCAAGGCCGAAATGGTCGAGCAGCAGCTCAAGAACGTGACCGCGGATCCGTCCAAGGCCACCAAGGAGCAGAGGCCGAAGCCGAAGAAACCGTGGAGAAGGAACTGCGCGACCAGATGGTGCTCGACGTGCTCGCCGAGACCATGGACGTCAAGGTCTCTCAGGGTGAGGTCTTCAACTTCCTCGCCTCCATCGCCCAGCAGTATGGCATGGATCCGAACGCCTTCATCCAGGCCATCATCCGCAACGGCCAGATCGGTTCCGCTGTGCAGGAAGTCGGCCGTTCCAAGGGCCTGCTCTCCGGCATGCGCGCCGTGACCTTCAAGTCCGAGGGCGAGACCCTGGACCTGAGCGCCTTCCTCGGTTCCGCAGCTGAAGACGAAGAGTCCGAGAGCGTCGAGGCTGCTTCCGCTGCCGCCGCCGTGGCTGACGAGCTCGCTTCCGACGAGAAGTGAGACCGATTGGCCGCCTGTGGGCGTTGTATTGACGCAGCACATGCGATAAAGGCTGGAATCCTAAGGGTTCCAGCCTTTTTCTATGATTCCTTTGCCTTGCTTTACACTGGAATACAGTGTGTGACTGGAGGAACAATGAATCAGGGATTCGCGGTGGTTGATTTCGAAACCACGGGATTGAGTCCGGCGAAAGGCGATCGGGCCATTGAGATCGGCTTGGTGCACGTGGCTCCGGACGGCACGCTCGAAGACGAGCATGAGACGCTGATTCATGTGGATCGCAGTGTCGGTGCCTCCTGGGTGCACCATATCACCGCGCGCGATCTACTGCACGCGCCGGATTTCGAAGGCATCGCACATGAACTGCGTGACCTGCTTGCCGGCCGCGTGTTCGTGGCCCACAACGTGTCGTTCGACTCGCGGTTCCTGCTCGCCGAATACTCGCGCATGGGCGCCTCCATACCTGTTCATCAGAGCACTATGCTGTGCACGATGAAACTGTCGCGGTCACTGATTGGTCGCAGCAAGCTTTCCGACTGCTGCGACTACTTCGGCATCGCCAATGAGGATGCGCACAGCGCGTTGAGCGACGCGCATGCCACAGCGCTGCTGCTCGGACGGCTGCTGGAAGCCGATCCGAATTGGCCCGGCTTCCAGCGTCGTCTCGAATCGGCCGCGGATGCCGCGGAACAGTGGCCCACATTCGCCGCATTGCCGAAAGGGCAATGGCTGCCGCGTGGTACGCACGCCGCGGCGCACGCCAGCTGACCTTCGGACATTGGTCCAGCGGGGGAAGCGATTTCTAATATCCAAGCTCGGAACTTGCAGGAACTAGGACAGCAGGAATTTGATTTCGGCGAAGAATTCGCGGACCATGTTGTTCACCAGCATATCGGGCGGTGAACCGGCCGCGATGCCTTGGGCTTCGTCAAGTCCATTGTCATGCGCGATCTGCAATGCGCGGAACATGTGGAAGTCATTGGTGATGATGCCGACGGACGCGTTGTCTCCGGCAATGAGCTTCTTGCTGTTGACGATATTCTCCTGGGTGGTTTTCGACTTGGATTCCTGAAGGATGCGGCCTTCCTCAATGCCATGTGCCTTCAGATAATCGGCCATGCCCTGTGCCTCGGGGAATGGCTCGTTCGCGCCCTTGCCGCCGGAGACGATGCAGATGGTATCCGGACTGTTCCGCAGATAATCGGCCGCCGTGTCCAGACGATACCGCAAGGCCTTGCTGGGGCCGGACTTGCGCACCTGCGCGCCGAGCACCACCACATAATCGAGATGCTGGTCGCCCCGCGCATGCATGTTGCTGATGATGCACCCCTCCACCGTGCCGAATATGGCGATGCCGATGCACACCACGGCGATGATGACCCCTCGTATGATGCGGGGGAGCGCCACCCACCAATTGGCGGCGATTCCAACCGCGAGGAGGGCGAAAACGGCGGCGATGACCAGCCAGACCTTCCAGAAGCCGGTACCCGAATGTGTCTTCATCACGGCGAACGCGTAGAACGCCGACAGCAAAGCCAGCGCCATGCACAGAACGGTTCCTATTTGCCGTGCCATCGTCTTCATGCCAACCTCTTATCGTGTGGTGGTATACGCCGCTTGAAATCCATGGTCAAGCGTAAGCGGAATGGGGTTGCGGATTGTTGCGATGCGGACGATGTAGACGATTCTTTCGCAAATGTGACGTGTATGCTGCTGATGCGTTTCATATGCGAAACGCTGGCGGACATGGGAACATGGCGTCCGTATAATGGCGCGCGTCGCTCCTGCCCGGGCCGCGCAGGTCGAGGAGCGGCCCACGGCGACCGCCGCGATCTCCAACTCACGGTGCGCGGCATCGACCAAAAGGACTTCATCATGGCACGGCCATCCTCGCAACCATACCTCCACGACTCTTCGGCGCAAGCTTCGGAACAGGCTCCGCAGGCACGACCGACGGCATCGACCGCAACCAAGTGTGCGACACGCGGATCACTGCGATGGCGTGTGACCGACATTGCGGTCGGTGCGGCGGTCGGTGTGATGTCGGGTGTGATGTTCTGGGTGTTCGATGGCCTGTCCTATGGTCTGTTCCCGCTGCTGACCCTGATACTTCCCGGTTCGGCGGCGCTGTTGCATGCATTGTTCTACTTTCCCGCGACGCTGGGTTTGTTGATCGTGCGCAAGCCGGGCGCGTCCGCCTACGTGCTGTTGGTCGCCTCGTTCGTCGAAGTGGTGCTTGGTACGAAATACAGTGTGAGCCTGGTGGTGATCGCGCTTGTGCAGGCGCTTGCCGCCGAAGCGGTGTTCGCGGTGTTCCGCTACCGTCGTTGGACGCTTGGCGTCACGTTGCTGTCGGCCGTGGCGATCGGCATTGTATACAACTTCTACCTGTTGTTCTTCTATTACCAGGCGTTTTCGTTCTTCAGTCCGCGTGGACTCATCGGCACGGCATGCGAGTTGCTGAGCGCGGTCGTATTCGCCGGGTTCGGTTCGTGGGTCCTCTACCGAGCCTTGGCCAAGTCGGGAGTCCTCACCCGCTTCGCCTCCGGACGATGACGCATGCTCGGGGGAATTTACTTTGATTGGTCGGCGTGCCGGAATGTGAACCAGGCGAGGAGCTGCTGCTCGCTGACGGGCTCTAAATCCCACGCATCAAGCCCCACATTCACGCTGAGCGGATCGGTGCCGTCGGGAATGCCTTGATGCGTATGACCATAGAGCAGCCAACCTTCGGTGGTCGGCGCCACATCGGCGAACTTGTTCCAGTTTTCCGGCCAGTTGCCGTGTTCTTCGGCCAATGCCGAGAGCCTGGGGAAGTGGCTCGATGCCTATGGTCTGCCGTGCGGTTGCGGCCGTCGGCTTGCCGGAGCCGTCGAGAACGGGAAGCTCCATGTCGATCTCGCGGTAGTCATCGATGGTCTCGAACACGTCCTCGTATAGCGCGTCATTGGAGCGGAGACGGAAGTTGCGGTCGTGGTTGCCGATGATCAGGTGCAGATGGCGGCAGTTGATGCGGCGCAGGCAGTCGAGCGTGTGCTCGACGGTGCAACGGTAGGAGAGATCGCCGAGAATCCATAGCTCGTCATCACGCCCGACGGTCTCGTTGATGTTGCCGATGATGGTGTTCTCATGGCGTGTGATGTCGCAGATTGCTTTGAACGACGTCTGATTGTCGCGTACGTATTGTTTGATCCATGCGTGCGCGGCGGCGCGACCCTGCGCCTGCCAGACATCACGGTATTCGGTGCGGAGCCTGCCATTGTTCAGGAATCCGCGCAGTGCGGTGACCAGAGGGTGGCCGAAATGCGTGTCCGAAGTGAAATAGCGCATGTGATTCCTTACGGTATGCGGTTGCTGGATGTTTTTATCAATGATAGAGCGCAACATCACGCGAATGACTCTCCCCCAAAAACGCTTGTTGGCTTGTTTGTGGCACCGTTTGGCGATTATGGCGAGTATGAGCGTGGAATTCCAACGCTCATACTTCGGGTTTTGGCGTTCGGCTGCCACATTGCAAATTCTGTGAATCTAGAGTTTTAGTAATCCAGATATGGAATATTAGCAAAACATGTCAATAAGATATAAAATGATAAAAAATAGTGATTGGAGTGGCAATGGTAGTTCAGCTTGCGACACGTGTTGATGATGATCAGGCGGAAGAGTTCCGTGAAACGACAAAGAAGCTCGGTCTTTCCACGGCTGATGCGCTGCGTATGTTCGTCTCGTCCTTTAATGAATATCAGGGGTTCCCATACCAGGTACGAGTTCGACAGGTTGCGGAACCGTTCGAGAATGAACGGGAGGCTTCTGATTTCGCTAATGATTTGTCGATGAGGATGATCGCTGATGAGGAGGGGTGAGATCTGGACTGTGCTGGCTGATGGTTACGCGAAAAAGCCTCGGCCGGTTGTCGTTGTGCAGAATGACGAAATCGAGGGTTTTGACTCTACCGTGGTATGCCTGATGATTTCTTTTACGTCGGATGATATGACTACCCGGGTTAAAGTTCCTCCTACTGCGCAGAATGGTTTGATTAAAATAAGTTGGGTGATGACGGAGAAGATTCTTGCAGTGCACACTTCGGCATTGGGCCAACGCATTGGAATTTTGGAAGATGATGTCATGCGCCAGGTGGAAAAGAAACTTGCACATGTTCTAGCTCTATGAAAGCGCTTGATGTGATTTCGCGGGTCGCTATGCCGCAGCAGATAGCGGAGATTGCTCGTCCTATCGCGCTGCGGCATCATGTCAATGAACTGTACCTGTTCGGTTCCATGGCTCGAGGGGAGGGGCATGCGGATTCGGATATCGATTTCATCTATCAGTTTGACGACACCGCCAATCCAATGATTGATGAGTGGGCTTTGCGTGATGATCTTGCATCGACTTTTGGTCGGGAGATCGACTTGGTGAAAAAACGATACATTACCACTGAACTGCAGGACAGACTGGCTGAAATGCAGCGTGTGATATTCGTCAATTCCATAACCTCCAATCCGATGTTCCGCATTATCTGAGGTGTGTCATATTTATCATTTCCTTCGATACTGGGCTTTCTCATGACAATGAGATTCGGGGAGCTGACAAATATTGGTCAGGTGGCTGTGTCTAATGCCACCGTTTAGGATGGCATAATCCCCAGAAATAGTCATCATTCGACTCAGCTTGCTTTATAAGCATGGATGAATATGTGGAATTCTTTTTTATTCCATCGATTAAATCCATGAGAACAATAAGAGATTTCCAGACGGAGCGGTCTTCATAAGCATATGAGCCATAGCGCTCAGCTGTGGCATCAAGGACTGGGGGAGGAAGGACAATCTCCCTGTTCCAAAGACGGCAATGGTGCGAGCAAATGTTGCGTAGATACACCATGCTGTGAATGATTTGCGCAGCACGTTGACGATTTTTCCCTAGAGAAAGCGACTGATTGAGTTCGTCAACAGCTGTTGTGTTGGTATGCAATGAAATCATTTTTGAGAGAGTGTCAAAGGGCATCGCCTCGACCGCCGCCCATATGGGAATAGGCTCGTTGTTATTCCGATAATGGCGAATGCATACTTCGCTGGAACGTTCAAGCCATTTGTGAATGTTCTCAATTAGAACTTCTCTGGCTTCGGTGCCGTCAGGATATTTGATTGTTTTATATGAACTGAGATCAGTGTAGGAGTAGGCACCTTCATTTTGGGCAAGGTAGTAAGCAAAATGGGCCCGAAGCGTTTGTTCTAAGGATGATGTTCCACGAAGGATGAGTAGACGTAGCTGTTCATCCATCAAATAAGGAATCATGAAATCCTTAATGTGCGTTCCATTTCGAAAGCGATTATTGCCATGAGGAGGATCAATCTGAAAGGCTCGGAAGTAGCCGGACAATCTGTAATAGTTGCAATCAAGGAGGACGGTGCTGAAATCGGAGAATCCGGTGATATCCAAGCCGCGTTCTTCGACTAAAAGCGTCATCATTTCCTGTATTGTTTTTGGCTGCTTCGTCATGGCGTATCCTTGTGCGACTTGATAAAAAAAGAGCCCCCGGATTTGAGCATTGTTAAGAGGCTTGGAGGCTACTGTTATTAGTTACGATAGCATAGTTGGTTCGCTTGGTCGATTCGAGCGTGTCTCAAGGAATGCTCTACCGTTGTTACAGAGAAGAAGAGACCCACCGCGTTTCAGGACGTAAACGTAGCCTTGGATGGGCGCTGATACACAGAACTGTACATCCTTGGGCAAGTGAACGTGCCGTACATGAACAGAAGTATGTAATCAAGATGTTGGTGCGCGAGAGTGCGAAAGAGTGCGGGAAAGTGCGCGAACGCGTTTTGATGGATTACTAACGTGGATGCAGATTCTATCCGGTGGAAACCCGTCGCGCTCGCGAAGAAAACATGGCCCATGGTGAATACGGATTGCCCGCATGCCATCCATCGAACAGATAAAGGAGCGGATACCATGGGCATTGAGCACGATGTGTCTTATCAGAGTGGAGAGAACATGGCCAAGAAAACCGACGAAGAGCTTTACGATGTGGCGATAAATATGATCGGAAGCGTCGCGAAGCTCCCGATCATCAGGGTCGACAGGGAGACGTTCCTGCGGCAGCAATTCGCCGATTCGGAATATCTCGATGACATTCTGAAATATGGTCCCCAGCATGTGTATACGGTGGAGTCGTTGCGGAGAAAAGCGGATGGGGTGATTAAGAAATCAACGAATCAGACCACTCTCGCCGCCTTTGTGGCAGGAATTCCCGGCGGCCCTGCCGCTGTTGCCGCCGGAGGTGCCGATGTGGCCCAGTACTTTGGTTTCGCGATTAACTTGGCGCAGAAAATCGCCTATCTTTTTGGCGAGGATGATTTGTTCACCGACGAGTCGGAATTGAACGAAGGAGCCAAAGTCCGAGTCCTTGCGTATTTGGGTGTGATGTTCGGGGCGTCAGGTGCGGCGATGCTGGTAGGAAAGCTTGCCAAGGAAGTCGGTAAGAACATGGGCAAGAAGGTCGCGCAACAGGCTCTTATGAAAACGACCTGGTACCCGCTGGTCAAAAAGGTCGGCGTGCTGGTCGGCAAACAGGTAGTGAAGGAGTCGGTCGGGAAAGCCGTTACCAAGGTCGTGCCCGTTGTCGGTGGTGCCATTTCCGGGGCGATAACCTATGCGACGTTCAAACCCATGGGCGGACGACTGGCCGATGTGCTGGTACGCAATCTGAACGGTGAATTCGATGAGACCGGCTTGGAGCTTCGCCCGGAATTCAAGAAAGCCAACGCCTTGGAAGACGAAGAGGTAACGGTTCATGCGATTGAGATAGACGACTGAGAAGCGATGGGTTGGGTGATTAGCAGATTATTCATCTGCTAATCACCCCGCCCGCCAGCTCTGTCATCGACTCAAAGTGTTTCGCTATTCTTCAAACGCTTTGTCCACGAACTCAACAAGTTTGCCTTCTTTCGCGAGCTGGGCGGAGTCAGCCATTGCGAAATGCGTGTGCAGGCCCTTACCCAATTCGTTGTCATATCCGAGGATATAGTGGGTCGCAATCTGATAGATAATTTCGGTAGGCGCGATGCCATGGTTCAGGTTCGCCCTGTGGACTACAGTATGTCAAGTAGTCGAGAGAGCTGGGTGGCCATGATAGAGGGGAATATGGTATCTGCTTCAGTACAGGGGAATGGGCCAAGCGAGCGTGAAATTGCAATGATGGAGCGTATCTTTCGCGAGGAACTGCAGAAAAGAACGTTGCTGAGGGAATACTATCCGAACATGGATCCTGCGGACTGGGTCTCCGAATATCTGGTGCCGAGCGACGAGGCCGTTGTGGATTATTCCGATCGATATTCATCGTTGTCCAATGGCTGCAGGGAAGGTCTTCAGGAACGGTATGTTGCCAGAGCGATCGCGAATTGGCTGAACGACAAGTTCGCTCAGACGGATTTCGGCCAATTGCGCAGCAACCTGATTCACAGGATGAAGAACGATACGCCCAAGCATCATTTCCGCAGTACGAAGGAATCGACAAAGCGGAAAGGCAAGGTGACGCGGAGCATCCATGAGGAATGGGGTTTGCGCGCCGAAGCCTTTGCGGATGAAAAGCCGCTGGAATGTGACGATCCGATGCGCCACTCACGGGTCGGCAATCTTGATTTTCTGGCGCGACATGCCGCCACGGTTCATGTTGATTGGCCCAGCGAAGAAGAGATTCGCGATTATCAGGAAAAGAAGAGAGCATACGACGAAAAACGTGTGGAACGAATACGGCAATGGCGAGTAGTCAGTCTTCAAGCCAAGCGGGAAGGCAGGGAAGTCAAGCCGTTTCCTTCCAGCAGATCGCCGCGTTTCCCCAGCTATGATCGCAATGGTTCCGGCCAGCTGATCAGGCTTCTGATCGAGATTCTTCGAGCGGCGAAAGGAACCCTTTCCCCGAACGTCATCACGAAAGTCGTCATTCGGGTATGCCCACGGCTGGTGGACGAGTATTACTACATCATCGCTCGCATTGAGGAAGGCACGGAGCATTTCGATCGCGAAAGAGTGTCGGAATCCCAATCCGTCGATGTGCTCGACATCGTAGTCGATAGTGAGTTGGTGTATTAGCCTGAACGATTTCGAATCCGTACGAGAAAGTGATTGTGATATGAGCATTGATGCTGATAGACAGGAGAAGTACCGGCAGATCATGGAGCGGGTCGTCGTTCCGGAAAGCGTGAGGCGGGCCAATTCGCCGGAAGAGATAGAGAAAAGACTCAGGAAGCCGCTTGCCCCAGGTCAGGTTTGGACCGTGGTCGGTGATGATGAATTCTGCCATGTGGTCATCCGGTCCGTACATGAAGATCCGCGCATCGTAACCGTTGTTCCGATGAGTTTGGATCTTGAAGCGGAAACGCCGGATTCTCTGGTGCTCATGACAGGTGGAATAGAAGAACTTCCCTCTATCGCATGGCCCGATTTGGCCAGAGATATCCCGACTCGTGTTCTTTGCAAGCCGTTGGGAATGCTTGATAAGCAGCGATTCACTCTGATTGTGAACAATAGGCCTGGTGAAAAATTTAGCGTTTACCGTGGGCGGGAACTGGACGAATTCGGGTTCCTCCCTGAAACGAAGAGGGAACGAATCGATGATTTTCTGTACGACTGCAGTCTGCAATGTGGTTTTCTATCGCCGCTTCCCTCGATCAGCGATAGGCGTGAGGGGCAGAAAATCCAGGTAAGGATATGCCGATTCCTTATGGGGCAATGCGGTATGAGCCGTTCGGATGCGGAAGCGGCGTCGGAACGTCCGTCGCAATTGAATAAGGAAATCCTGGGGAGGCTGCTGGCTGGTGGCTTCGATGCAGATGATCTGAAGAAAGCGGAACTGCTGCCGGAATCATTGCTGTGCGAAATCGAACTTCCCATAGTCAGGGAAACGGTGGAAGCATATGCACGGGAGAACCCGCAAAATGCTGATCCGTACGTGTCCCTGGCAAAAGAGGCATATGGACTTGCCGCCAGACATGCAAAGAACCATTTTGGCGATTGGGCAGCCGAGATTAGAAAGGTGAGGATTCGACACCATGCCTAACGGAAGAGCGGTTTGGTCAGGGGAAATCACCAGCGGCGTACGACGGTATGTGCAATTGCTGCAACAAGAGGCTTGCCGGCGGCACCCTCAGTTCCCCGATTGTTGCAATCCTCGTATAGAGGATTGGCAGCATGGCCCGTTAGGCATGCTTCGCTACATCTGGGAGGATGAAGTGGACATCATCTGGAAAGGCCGGTCAACGACCGTCTCGCTGTCTGATTCCGGAATACAGATTGGTGTTGGGGGAAAGTCTTCGGAAGTCCCTGGATTCTACAAAAAGGACAGCATCGGCAAACCTGTCATTTACGTGTATCAACGCTACACGGCCGACGATTCAAGGAGCCGGCGGGCTCAGTTTACGGTATTTCATGAATTGGCGCATTATCTTTTGGATACGTTGCCGGCTGATGTTCCTCTCTTGTCCGCGGAACTGGAAGCGTGCGAAGATCGGAACGCCTTCGAAGAGCGCATATGTGACGCCTTCGCCTCGAGTTGCCTTATTCCCGATGAACTGTTGAAGGACTGTCTGAAGGAGTATGGACTGAATTCGGAGGGAGCTGCCGAGCTATACAAAAGAACCTATGCATCTGCTCAGTGTGTTGCGCATAGACTTCGGGATTGCTTTAGAACAAGTGGTTTCGTATGGGTTGTCTATGCGAATGGAAAGATGCGCTCGATATCGCGGGGGTTGGTGACTTCGGAATATCGTGTTGCGAACGTAAGCACAAATATGAACATCCACGATACATGTCTTCCGGATACGGAGCTGCTGCTTCGTTCCCCGGAAGAATGGTCCGAACAATACGAACTGGCATTGGACGGCGCCTATAACGTTTCCGCGACTGGATGCGGATCCAATGGTGGGGGATAACGCCCGAATTCTTGCGCACTTTCGGATTCCGGCCCTGACGTAAGAGGGCATGGCCCGCGTCCTGTGTACGATTTTCATTCGCCAAAACAAAAAACCGCGATTGGAAGCCAGGAGACGGAACC
>ENA-OQCO01000129-OQCO01000129.1-human-gut-metagenome-genome-assembly--contig:-NODE-129-length-42644-cov-2.000753_pt1 | contig 42644 bp, 54 predicted proteins | sample MGYA00242500_ERZ504582 | MGnify/ENA primary metagenome ERZ504582 (study PRJEB26092, sample SAMD00036346) | human gut metagenome | host: Homo sapiens | study: EMG produced TPA metagenomics assembly of... | reverse complement strand
TTTTTTTCAGAAAAACAAAAAAGCTGAACCAAAGTCAACTTTTCTAATTGTTCTTAATATCTACTTTTCTTAGCTTATTTTCCGAGGTAATATTCAGAAACAACGTTCAATTTTTCGTCAAATTCAAATACCAATGGTGGGAAGTTTGGAATTTCAACATCCATGATTTCATCATCTGACAATTTTTTGATGTGTTTTACAAGGGCACGGATTGAGTTACCATGTGCACCTACGAATACGTTTTTACCATCTTTAAGAGCTGGAGCAATTTTATCTTCCCAGAATGGAAGGGCACGTTCCAAAGTTACTTTCAAGTTTTCAGCATCTGGAATTACTGAATCGTCAAGTGAAGCGTAACGACGGTCTTTGTGTGCTGAGTACTCATCATCACGGTCCATTTTTGGAGGCAATACATCGTATGAACGACGCCAGATGTGAACTTGCTCATCACCAAATTGTTCAGCAGCTTCTGCTTTATTTTTACCAGTCAAACCACCGTAGTGACGTTCGTTCAAGCGCCATGATTTTTCAACTGGAACCCAAAGTTGGTCAGAGGCTTCAAGCGCAAGGTTAGTTGTTTTGATCGCACGTTTCAATACTGAAGTGTAAGCTTTGTCAAATTCAATACCAGCTTCTTTAATCAATTTACCAGCGTCAATAGCTTGTTGAGTACCTTTTTCAGAAAGATCTACGTCAGCCCAACCTGTGAAAAGATTAGCTTTGTTCCATTCAGACTCACCGTGGCGAGCGAAAACCAATTTTACCATTAGTTATGTCTCCTTTTTATTTCGGGTTAAACCCATTTACTCTATATATTCTACCCAAAAAACATTGAAAAAGCTAGCAAAATATCAAAATTCTGTAAAATTCTACTGTTCCTTTCCTTTGCAAATTAAAACTAATCAGATTTTTAAGTCAGAAGCTTATACCTATCCATTATTTCCTTGTTTAAGCCTTCTTTCATGCTAAAATGAAATGAAAATAGTAACATTTTACTTTGTGATACTTAAGGAGGATCTTATGGTTTCCACTGCTACAAAAGTTGGTAACTTTACGTTTGATAACTGTCTTATGAATGCTGCTGGTGTTTACTGCATGACCAAAGAAGAGCTGGCAGAGGTTGAAGCTTCAGCTGCTGGTTCATTCGTCACAAAAACAGGGACACTTGAGGCCCGTCCTGGTAATCCAGAACCTCGTTATGTCAATGTACCCCTTGGTTCAATCAACTCAATGGGTTTGCCAAATAACGGTTTTGAATATTATCTTGACTATGTCATTGAATTGCAAAATCAACCCAATACAAAAAACCATTTTCTCTCACTAGTGGGACTCTCACCAGAAGAAACACACACTATTCTTAAAAAAGTTCAAAAAAGTGACTATGAGGGACTCGTTGAACTCAACCTCTCATGTCCTAACGTTCCAGGCAAACCTCAAATTGCTTACGATTTTGAAACCACAACCGATATCCTTACTGAAGTCTTCTCTTACTTTACGAAACCTCTTGGCGTGAAATTACCACCATACTTTGATATTGTTCACTTTGATCAAGCAGCTGCTGTTTTCAACCAATTCCCTCTTGTCTTCGTTAACTGTGTGAACTCTATTGGTAATGGACTTTACATTGAAGATGAATCTGTTGTCATCAAACCAAAAAATGGCTTCGGTGGTATTGGTGGTGATTACATTAAACCTACTGCTTTGGCAAACGTCCATGCCTTCTACCAACGTTTGAAACCTGAGATCCAAATTATTGGTACTGGTGGTGTAAAATCTGGTCGTGATGCTTTTGAACACATCCTTTGTGGCGCAAGTATGGTGCAAGTAGGTACTGCACTTCAAAAAGAAGGTGTTACTATCTTTGATCGCATCACTAAAGAACTTAAAGAAATCATGGCAAAAAAGGTTATGAAACTCTTGAAGACTTTCGTGGAAAACTGCACTATATTGACAGATAACCAAAAAGAGCTTGGATTTTTTTCCAAACTCTTTTTATCTTTATTTGAGGATGAGTTTCTCTTCTTATACGAGACTATCATCGTCTCGTTCATCCCAGACTTCAAAAGTATCCTTCCCCTCTTTTTGGGCTTGAATACGCTTTTGACGAGCTTCTTCGATCTGTTTTTCACTTGGCTTCATCAGTTTACTAATTTCAACAATAGCTGATAACTTAATAACAGTAAAAACCAAAAGAAAGATCAATACCACTGTTATAGTTTTCATAATTTTCCTTATATTTTTTGTATAAATCAAAACCCCTAAAAGCTTAGGGGGATTAACATTATTTGACTGCGTCTTTAAGAGCTTTACCAGCTTTAAATGCAGGAACTTTAGAAGCTGCGATTGAGATAGTTTCACCAGTTTGTGGGTTACGACCTTGACGAGCAGCACGTTCACGTACTTCAAAGTTACCGAAACCAATCAATTGTACTTTTTCACCTGCAGCAAGGAATTCTTCGATAGAAGCAAAAACCGCATCTACAGCTGCTGCTGAATCTTTTTTTGTAAGCTCAGTTGCTTCTGCAACTTTAGCGATCAAATCTTGTTTGTTAGCCATTGTAACAATCCTCCAATTTATTCATAAGCGAATGATATTTCTAGCGCTTTAACAAGTATTATCTTATCCTAAAAGCCTTATGAGGTCAAGTAATAAACGCTAATTTCATCGCTTTTTTGTAAAAAGTAAAGCGTTTTTAATTTATTGTCTTATAGATGTCAAATTCGATACGGTCATTAACTAAATCGAAACTCTGAGCACGTGCTGTTATTCCCTTATCATTCTTCATAGACTGAATATTTAGGATAACCTTACCCTTCTTGCTGTCAATTACAATGTAATCAGGAAGTTTTGTTGAACGTTTAATCATATTAAGAGCATCTAAAATAGGGAGCTTCAAGGTTCCTGCCGAGAGCTCAGACACTTGAAGAACGACAGCACCCGACTCACTTACAAGAGGCGTAAAGTAAACATAGAGGGGGACTGCGTGACCTAAGACCTTGTAACTACTCTCAAAAACAATTTTAGAATTAGTCACTTTGACCTTGAAACGCATCTTATCAGTAGAATAATCTTGAGCAAACCCTCTAAGCGACTCATCAAGCTCCTCTTTACTCATACTATACTTTCCAATTTTAGTAGCTCCTTTAGGTAAGGATACTGGGCTCGTTTCTACTGGTGTCATTATTCTAACCGTCACGACACTAATTAGGGCTAGATTTAAGGCTAAAAGTCCCAAAAATAACCATTTCCATACCTTACTCACCTGACCACTCCTTCTTTGTTTGGTTTATACGTTTCAAAATCGCATCTGACATAATTTGATAACCTGTGTTGTTGGGATGAAAATGATCTTCCTCAAATAGAGCATCGTTTAAACTATCTTGGGATGATTTGGTAGGCTGTGATGTTTCATCAGAGCTCGTCACTCCACCCTTACCATTAATTCCCTTATAGAGCAGATCGTTAACTGGAACAAAGTAGACATTGTCGTACTCCTTAGACACTTCTTCGGTAGACCGGTTCCAATTATCAACAATGGTTTGCATCTCTGTCATCTCTGGAAAATTAAGATAAAACGGATTGTAAATACCAATAATATAAATCGGTAATGTTTTATTTTCCTTACGAGCCAGCTCAATAATCTGTCGCAATCTCTTTTGATAGTCCACAGCAGCTTTGCTAAAGGTATTCACATTAAGATTGGTGATATTATCCTTAATGACATGAATCACATCATTTCCACCAACAGTCAAAGTCATCAATTTTGCCTTTTTGAGATCCCTTTTGATATCCTTCTTCTCCTGCATCCTTTTGAGGATTTGATTGCTAGTGTTTCCTGCGATACCATAGTTACGAGGAGTCACTTGCCAATTAAAATCTGACTCTAAGGCCTGTGATAAAACAGGAACGAAGCCCCCTTGATTGCTGCTATCACCCACACCTTGAGTAAGTGAGTCTCCAATGGCCACATAAGTTACCTTTTCTTTTTTCACAGACCTTATCTTGTCAGAAATCTTTGATGACTGATGGCTGCTTGGTATAATAAAAATGAGTATCCCCACAAATAATAGAAAAAGCAAGAAGAAGCCTGCAAAGCTTCTAAGTAATTCTGATTCTTTCAATTTATTCATAGCGAACCATTACGGCAAAGGCGCCTTCACCAGTATGTGTTTGAATGATGGAACCAGTCTCAAGAATTGAAATTGGTGCACCCAATACTTTAAGTTTCGAAGCAAGTTCATGTGCCAGCACAGGTGTTCCAGCATAGGAGACACCTATCTCAGCAACCTTGCGATCCTTGATAGCATCAATGTAAGAATCCAACCATTTCGTGAACGTTTTTGCACCACGACCTTTGGCAACAGTATTTAACTGATAGTCCTTCAATTCCATAATAACACGAATATTGAGCAATGATGATAAAAGCCCTGTAACACGACCAATACGACCACCTTTGACAAGATTTTCAAGGGTAGAGACACCAATATGAAGTTCAGATTTACTTTTCACTTCTTCTACATGTGCCACAATGTCCTCAAGACTAGCCCCTGCTTGCGCGAGTTTAGCAGCCTCAACTACTTGGAATTTTAGGCACTGATCTATAAAACCTGAGTCTATAACTGTTACATCAGCTCCTGAAAGGATAGCTCCTTGACGTGAAGCCTCACATGTCCCAGAAAGAGTATGCATAAGATGGATAGCTATAATTTGCTCTGCACCATCTTTAATCAATTTTTCAAATGTCTCAGCAAACAACCCTACTGGTGGTTGACTTGTCTTTGGTAACTCTTTACTATTCTTCATCATTTCCAGGAAACGACCTTCTTCATGAAGGTCACTATCTGAATAGATGACACCATCCACCATAACTGACAATGGAACAATAGTGATATTGTACTTTTCAACCAATTCCGGTTCAATCGTGATTGACGAATCGGTTACAATTCTGATTTTACTCATATTTCTCTCGCTTAAAACAATTTTTTTGTTCTATTATAGCATGACTAGAGAGGTTTGCCCAACTCTTTTCTTAAACAGGTTCATCCACTTTTAATAAAGCTCTAGCTTGACTCAAGGCAGCATCAGTCAAATTATCACCTGCAAGCATTTTGGCGATTTCCTCAACTCTTTCTTCAGGTGTTAGGAGACGAACACGAGATACAGTTGTCTCGTTATCACTTTCTTTAGAAATAAAGATTGATAATCTGCAATAGCGATTACTTGAGGAAGGTGACTGATAGCCAATACCTGACCATAACTTCCAATCTTATGAATCTTTTGTGCGATAGCCTGGGCTACGCGGCCCGACACTCCAGTATCAACCTCATCAAAGACAATACTAGTTTTATCTTCTTTTCGAGCAAAGGCTGACTTAATGGCTAGCATAAGTCGAGACAGTTCGCCACCAGATGCAACCTTAACAAGCGGTTTAAATCCTTCACCTGGATTGGTTGAAATATAAAACTCAACTTGCTCATTACCATCACGGTTAAATTTCCCCTTAGTAAAGACAACTTTAAAATCAGCCTTATCCATATACAGATCACATAACTCAGTCTTTATCTCTGACTCAAGAGCGTTTGCAATCTGATGTCGTTCCCTTTGCAAGGTTTCTGCAGACGCGAGTAAGTCTTTTTCAAGTTGCTTAAGCTCTTGTTCCATAGCATCAGAAGAGCTAGAATTTCCAGTCAATAGGTTATATTCTTTACTTGAATTTTCGAGATAATCTAAGACATCATCAACAGTTCCACCATATTTACGGGTAATGGCATTAATCGTATCTAAACGGTATTCAATCTCTTGCAAACGCCCAGCATCAAAATCTAAATTATCTACAAGATCTCCTAACTGTTTCGTGACATCCTCAAGGACATAGTAGGCTTCTGACAAATTATTAGAGAGTTCTTTATAATCAGAATCATACTCTTCAAGAGATTGGAGATCATTCATGGCAGAACGGACATTTGATAAGCTTGAAAAATCTTCATTATCCAGCATAACATAAGCATTCGTTAAGGTATCAGCAATCTGCTTATGATTGAGGAGTTTATCTCGCTCCTTCATCAAAGCTAGATCCTCACCTGTTTTTAGAGAGGCTGCTTCAATTTCTGCAATCTGAAAAGCTAGCATTTCAATTCTAGCCTTATGCTCTTTCTCGTTTTTCTGTTTTTCAAGAACAGCTTTTCTTAGCTCACGGTAACGATCAAAGTATTCCTGATATTCTTTTTTTGCCTGAAAAAAATCCTTGTCACCAAAGGCATCAAGCATGCTTATGTGAAGAGCAGGTCTCATAAGTTCTTCTTGGTCATGCTGTCCATGGATATCTACCAAAAAGTTGCCGACAGCTTTAAGAATCGTTAAATTGACCATTTGACCGTTGATACGGCTAACACTTCGACCATTTTGGAAAATTTCACGGCGGATAATTAGCTCATCTTCAACAGGAATCCCATTGTCTTCCAAGAGACTAACTAAAGCAGGATTTTGTTCAATTGAAAAGAAGCCCTGAATCTCCGCCTTGGGGGCTGAATGACGGACAACCTCGCTAGATGCTCGTGCCCCCAACATAAGATTCATGGCATCAATGATAATGGATTTTCCTGCCCCAGTCTCTCCGGTAAGAACAGTCATCCCATTTTCAAAGTTAAGAGAAATTTCTTCAATAATTGCGAAATTCTTTATCGTAATTTCGAGAAGCATGCTTCCTCCTATTCTTCAACCCACTTGACGATTTGTCCATGTAATTCGATAGCTGCTAATTCTGACTGAGCAACCAAAAAGAGCGTGTCATCATCAGCAATCAAGCTAAAAATCAAATGCTTGTATTCATCCAAAAGAATCTTTTTGATGAGACGACTAGTCCCTGGCTGAACTAAGATATTCATAAAGGCATGTTGTCGATCAATACGCAACAAGCGGCGACAAGCAACAGAAGATCTACCTTCTCGTCTAGGAGCAGTTGAGAGCCCATAGATGTATGAACCATCTTCGGTTGGCACTTTGGTAATACCAATTTCATTGATATCACGTGATACCGTAGCCTGAGTAGCCTTCAACCCCTCAGCCTGGAGTAATCTTACCAATCTCCCTGGGTCGTAATTTTATTTTCTTGGACAATCTTTCGGATTAACTCCAAACGATCTTTCTTCTTCATTTTTCTTAAACTCCTTATGTGCTTGTGCTACAACTTCTTTGATTGAAGTTGGAACATCATTTTGAGGAGAATCTGTCTTCTCCAAGTGTGCGAGAAATTCAATGTTACCATGACCACCTTGAATAGGAGAAAAATCCAGTCCTTTAACTGAAAAGCCATAGTCAACTGCAAAAGCTGTTACGGTTTCTAATACTTTTTCATGGATACTGCTCTCACGTACAATCCCATTTTTTCCAATTTGTTCACGGCCTGCCTCAAATTGAGGTTTCACAAGAGCAACAACTTGCCCTCCATCAACCAATATCTTAGCCAAAGCTGGTAGGATCAAATTAAGAGAGATGAAACTAACATCAATAGAAGCAAATGATGGTAATCCCTCTGTGAAATCGACTGGTTCAGCATATCGAAAATTATATTGCTCCATAGAACGCACTCGATCATCTTGACGCAATTTCCAAACTAACTGATTGGTACCAACATCTACTGCATAAACCAGTTTAGCACCATTTTGAAGCATGACATCGGTAAATCCACCTGTTGAGGCACCGATATCAATGGTTATCACATCTTCAACTGATAGATTGAAAACAGCTAAAGCTTTTTCAAGTTTGAGTCCTCCACGACTCACATACCTAAGCTTTTCACCTTTGAGCTTCAACTCTGTTCCATCATCAATTTTTTCACCAGGTTTATCGTAACGCTCACCATTGATAACATTAACAACTAAACCAGCCATAACACCGCGTTTAGCTTGTTCTCGCGTTTCAAATAGGCCTTGTTTATAAGCCAAGACATCTACTCTTTCCTTAGGCATGGAATCTTAACCTTTCTATGATTTTCATAATATTGTCTTGCTTGAAACCTTGGTACTCAGCCAAGTCTTTGAAAATGGCCTCAGCCTTATTTAGTGATTCCTCGAGAATGGCATATGATTTTTCCAAACCAAGAAGAGCAGGGTAGGTTGATTTCCCAGCGACCACATCTTTTCCAGGCGTTTTCCTAAGGATTCAAAGTCAGCAGTCACATCTAAAATGTCATCACGAACTTGAAAGGCAAGACCAATCAAGCGACCAGCTTCTTGAAGATTTTCCATGACTCGATCTTCTTGTTGGGCCACAATACCAGCCGCTACAAAAGGAAAGGTTAGAAGCTTACCAGTCTTATTCTCGTGAATCTTAGCCAGTTGCGATAAATCAAGTTCCAGACCTTCACCTCTCATATCCAACATCTGACCACCAACCATACCGAAGGTCCCTGACGCATGAGATAGAGCGTGAATCAATTGAACACGAATCTCTGCAGAAAGCTCTGTTTGAGCTACAAGTGCAAAGGGATCTAAAAAGAGAGAATCACCAGCTAAAATTGCCGTTGCTCATCAAATTTTTTATGGTTTGTTAGACGTCCTCGACGGTAATCATCATTGTCCATTGCCGGTAAATCGTCGTGAATCAGACTCCCGGTATGAATCATTTCAAGACTTGCTGCAACATCAAAATGACTGGGAGTTAACTCTAAACCAAATCCTTCAAGTAAATCCAAGAAAATCAGTGGACGGACACGCTTACCGCCACTATCAACTGAATAAAGAATAGCAGTGATTAAATCGCTTGATACTGGTGGGGTTTTCTTTTGATAAAAATCCCGTATAGCAGCATCAATTTTTTTTAGCTTGGTCATTAGGCATCCATTTCCATTTCTGTACCATCTGCTTGCATAACCTTAACAAGTGTTTTTTCAGCATCTTCCAAGGTCTTCTGCAAATCTTTAGACAATACCATACCTTTTTGGAATTCAGCAATCGCATCCTCAAGAGCAACATCACCTGTTTCAAGTTTTCTGACGATAGCTTCTAAGTCCTGTAAATTTTCTTCAAATGTTTTTTTCGTTGACATTTTTCACCTCTACTTCTAGTTGTCCATCTCTCATTTGGATTGTTAATTGCTCGCCTTCAGTAATATCTTTGATAGTTGTTAGGGGCTTATCATTTTTATTGACAATAGCATAGCCCCTGGCAACAATACGGCTAGTATCTAGAGACAATAGGGCATCTTGAGCCTTCTCTAGTCTAACGCGGTTACCATTGATAGTATTCTTAGTTGTGGTCACTAAAAGTCGCTGTAAGGACTCTCGACGATCTTGATAGTTCTTAACACGAGTCGAGAGATTTAGACCGTGTAATCGCTGTCTCAAAAATTCAGCTGATTTTTGTTTGCGCTCAAAATCTTGACTCATGAAGGTTTCGAGCCTTGTTGTTAGGTGATCTAACTTTTGCAAATATCCATCATAAAGACGTTCAGGTTGCCTAAAGACAACCGATTGTGATAATTTAGCTAAACGTTCCTGATTATACTGTATGCGCCTCAAACAAGCTTGGTAGGCTCTGTTTTGTCTTTCGCGAATCCAAGCCAAAGTATCAGCCTTTGATATCGGAGTAGCAAGTTCAGCTGCTGCTGTAGGTGTAGCAGCCCTGCGATCCGCTACAAAATCCGCCAGAGTCGTATCTGTTTCGTGACCAACACTTGAAATCACAGGTAGACGACTCTCAAAAATGGACTGAACTACAATTTCCTCATTAAAGGCCCATAGGTCCTCAATTGAACCTCCACCACGGCCGACGATAAGAAGATCCAAATCTTCCCTCTGATTGGCTTTTTGAATATTTTCAACAATCTCTTGTGCCGCTCCGTCACCTTGAACCTTGGTAGGGAAAAGCAGAATCTCTACACCTGGAAAACGGCGACTAACCGTTGTAATAATGTCCCGAATAACTGCACCACTAGGACTAGTGATAACCCCAATTTTCTTGACAAAATTAGGAAGAGGTTGCTTATGACGATCATCAAAGTAGCCTTCAGCAGTAAGTTTTTTACGAAGCTGCTCAAACTGGAGGGCGAGTGCACCAATACCATCCGGCTCAGCCTTCTCAATAATAAGGGAATATGAACCACTAGGCTCATAAATCTGCACCCGACCAACAACATTAATCTTCATTCCCTCTTCAAGATCAAAACCAATTTTTTTGAAGACCCCAGCCCAAATCGTTGCCTGAATGACTGCCCCTTCATCCTTAAGAGAAAAGTACTGATGACTCGGGCGTCGGCGATAATTGGAAACCTGGCCTGTCAAATATACCCTCTCTAAATAAGGGTCACGGTCAAATTTCATTTTCAAATATTTGGTTAAGGATGTGACCGATAAATAGTCTGACACGACAACTCTCCTTTATTAACTTGACTCTGGAAAAATCTAAAGACACTAAAAAAGCTCTGTAGAACCATGATTCTCCAATACTATCAATCAGCTTTTTAATTGTTTATACGATTATCTTAGATTATACCAAAAAAGACTGTCAAAAGACAGTCTCAACCACTATTGGCTAGTGCTTTAACATGATTAAATTAGCTTGTTTTATAAGTTTTTGAAACAACGTCCCATGAACCACTTGAACCGTCAATACCTCCATAGGCTTCGAGTTGTTCCTTAGTGTTTACTCGGAAAAGGAGGACATCATTACCATACGCATCATAAAGTTGTGCATAAACCAAACCATCGTCATCATCTTTCCAAGAATAGACACTCCAACCTAAATTTTTATAATTATCACCAGTTGAGCCTTGTTCTTCAGCATAGGTAGAAAAAAACCAATCTCCTAACTGCTGATCAGACAAAGATGACGTATCAACTTGAGATGATTTACTATCTGACGATGATCCTTCCTTACTTTTAGCCAATTGGCCATTTTTCCATGGGTTAGTGACATTTTCGTTTTGGTTATTACTATACCACACTAAAGTAAGTAAAGGGATGAGCACTGCAATTAAAGCAATTCCTCCAATTACCCATCGAATTTTTTTAGGTCTTTGAGTTTATTAAAACTCGAAACCTTCCTTCCCCTAGTTCTTTCAGTTTTACGACGTCTAAATTCGCTCACAGCTTTATCCTCTTTTTCTTGAAAGTAGTCCCTCTTTTCTTTTCCTCTTGTTCCAAGAGTTTTTGCACTTCCTTACGCCACCGCGAATCACTAGTTTGAGCCAATGAAATTTGCAACTAAAAAATACGATTATCCAAAGCTTGCTCATATTCTTTGACTGCTTCTCTATCACCATTGTCAGCTAAGACTCTCAAATACTCTTCATCACTGAATTCAGCCATTCACTATTTCGCTCCAGCTTCTAAATCGTTTCTTCTATTTTCTTAAAGCCTAGGATTTTTGTCAAGTTACTAGTTTGTAACAAAATCTTACAACTGTAAAAAGCTGACGAAAATCACATCCTCAGCTTATTTCTTAGTTGTTTCTCGATAATACTTACAGTAACTTTGAAGAGGACAAGTCTGGCATTTAGGATTCTTTGCTAAACAATGATAGCGTCCAAAGAAAATCATGCGGTGATGACTGATAATCCAATCTTTCTTTGGTATTTTCTTCATCAATTCTGCTTCGATTTCCTCTACACTAGCATTTTCTGGAGCTATATTCAGCCGTTTAGAAACGCGAGAGACATGTGTATCTACAGCAATAGACGGAATACCATAGACTTCAGCCAATACGACGTTAGCTGTTTTTCGTCCAACACCAGGTAGACTCTCTAATTCCTTGTGAGTTTTGGGAACTTGTCCGTCGAAATTCGTTAAAATCGCTCTAGCAGTTTTGATGATATTCTTTGCCTTATTCTTATATAGCCCAATGGTTCTTAAGCACATTTCAACATCATCAAGATTAGCAGATGCTAAATCTTCAATTTCTGGATAACGGGCCCACAAACCCGGTGTTACCTTATTAACAGCTTTGTCAGTTGTTTGAGCAGATAAAATAACAGCAACTAGTAGTTGAAAGGGAGTCTCCCACTCCAGCTCACCATGTGCATCTGGAAACATCTTTCCCATTAAGGCCAGAGCTTCATTAACACGTTTTCTACCCAACATTATTGACCACCCCACAATTGACGGGCCGCGTCCATACCAGTTTTGAACTCATCCGAAACCTGATGATGTTGTTTCTTTCCTTGATGCTCCAAACGACGTTCTTCAACTTGAATTTTAGTAGTAATACCACTTAATTTCCAGTTACGAAGAACCCCTTTGATATAATTCCAGTTGGTTTTTCGGTTAAATACTGCCTCTTTCAGAGCTTCACGGATTAATTCCGGGTCAGTGTGTTCTTCCTGAATTTCCTTATTTAAATCTTCTATTACCATAGGATTCAAGATTCCCAAAGCCTGTTCCAACTCATCTGTCAATTGTTTAATAAGCTGTGTATTTGTTGGTTGGCCAGCAACAGGACCTGTCGTTGAATTTTCACTACTCACTAGCTTGTCTAACACTGCTAGGGCAGGTGAAGCATCAACAACCATCTTAATTTCATTATTAACTTTAACAGTCGTAAAATCAAGGAGTCCGGCCTCAGTTAATGTCGTAATACTTTTATTAACCTCAGTGGGGGTCTTTCCAGTTGCCTGCGCTATCTGGCTAGAGGCCACTTCTCCAATCTGAGTAGTCGTTTGTAGATAGAGAAACTGCCAAACTAAAAAGTCATCCGCTGATGGAAAAATATCCTTAAAGTGAAAAAATAAGGCATTTGGAAGGACTAGATTTCCTGTTCGATACTGTTCAAAAAAACTCATATTTACCTTTCAGAGTAGATAGGTCAATTCAAAAAATTTTATGTTTTAACATAAGTCTTTTGAGAAACCTACTACAAATAACCGTAGAATGAAAAATCGTTTTCCAACTCTTCTAAACGATAGGGTGTTTCTTGATATACAGCGTAGTTAATCCAATTACTAAAGAATGTTGATGCCGCAAGGTTCCAACGAAGTTTTGGTTCCTGACTTGGATCATCCCCAGGAAAATAGTTTGCTGGCACATCTGGATTGATGCCTACTTCCAAATCCCTTCGATATTCTCTAGCAAGAGTATCACGATCATATTCGAAATGACCAAAACTGTAAACTTCACGAAGATCCTTGCTTGCCAGAATGGACAGACCTACCTCTTGACCTGATGCAACAACGTCTAAATCTGTTTTATTCTTGATATCTTCCAGAGTCACCTCTGTATAGCGTGAGTGCGGTGACACAAAGCTATCATCAAAGCCATTCATGAGGAAATTTTCTGGCATGTCAACAGTTTGCTTATAGATACCTGATAATTTCTCTGACAAAGGAAACTTATCAACCCCATGTTTGTAATAGAGACCTGCTTGAGCTCCCCAACACAAGTGAAGAGTTGAATAAACATGCTTTTTAGACCAGTCAAAAACTCGTGTTAATTCCTGCCAATAATCAACTTCCTCAAAAGGCATTTGTTCAACAGGAGCCCCTGTTACGATAAGACCATCGTAATACTTGTCCTTGATTTCATCAAAAGTCTTATAGAAGGTTTCCATATGTTCAGCGTGGGTATTTTTTGATTTATGACTAGCCATATACAGAAACTCTACGTTAATTTGGAGTGGTGTATTTGCTAAAAGACGTAGCAACTGAGTTTCTGTCACTTCTTTAGTTGGCATTAGGTTAAGGATCAGGACCTCCATTGGTCTAATATCCTGGCTACTAGCTCTATTCTCATCCATGATGAAGACATTTTTCGAACGCAATACATCAAGAGCTGGTAACTTATTATCAAGTTTTATAGGCATAACAACATCTCCATCTTTGTTTATTCTATCTTCATATTATAAACCGGGTAAATATTGTTATCAAATATATATTTTCTCTAGTTAGCTATAACTTTAAACTATATGATGACACACTTATTTTTTAAAAGAGTTAAAAAGGCCCTGAGGCCTTTTGTAAAACATAAGATAGTTTTATCCTGGGAAGTTCATCAATACTTTAGCGTCATAACCTTCGATTGCTTCACGACCATTAAGTCCGTCAAGCTCAATCAAGAAGGCACATCCAGCAACGACACCACCTAGGCGTTCAATCATTTCAATTGTTGCTTTGACAGTACCACCAGTAGCCAAGAGATCGTCAACGATAAGTACACGTTGGCCTGGTTTGATTGCATCGGCATGCATGCAAAGAGTATCGACACCATACTCTTTTTCATAATCGACTGAAATCACTTTACGTGGCAATTTACCAGGTTTACGAACTGGCGCAAATCCAATACCAAGTTCAAAGGCAACTGGGCATCCAACAATGAAACCACGTGCTTCGGGACCAACAATCATGTCAATCTTCTTGTCAGTCGCATACTGAACGATTTCACGAATAGCATAGCTATAAGCGTTTCCATCAGCCATCAACGGGCTAATATCGCGGAAAGTAACCCCTTCTTTAGGGTAGTTTTCAATAGTTGCAATATAATCTTCTAATTTCATTTGTTCTTCCTATGGGCATTTTGCCAAAAAATATTTACATATTATTATAGCATGAATCCATGGATTTAGAAAATACTAACCTCTAGATTCTAAACCAATTATCTTAGTTAGGCACTACTGCTCCTGATTGTAGAGCCAATCATAAATTTCCTGTGGTGTTCCCAAAGCCATGAGTTCTTGGAACTTGACAAGACGTTTAAGGTCCTGGAAAATCTTGCTTTCCTCAATATCACGTTTTCCAGCCTCTTTATTAACTGTCATGACACCATTAATCAATAGTGACAAAGCCAATTCATCAAAATTTGAATCATCTTGATGAGAAGAATTTTATCAATCTTAAGATAATGACTGAGGTCATCTAATTTATAGCGCACATCAAATTCTGGGAATTGATAAATGGTTTTATAGAGCCTTGCAAATTGCTCTCTAGTTCCATAGCCTGTCAGATAATAGGCTTCCTTAATGCGATTCTTAAAATAAATGGCCTGGAATTCCTTACCGTCAAACCACTCTTTTAATTCCGTCTCTGAATTCGGTAGGGTGTCGAGGACAACTGCAGTTGCTTCGTCTGAGGCCTCTTCTACAGTTGGTAGGCCCTCAGGTAGTACCATATTTTTTGAGCGAAAATCAAATAACTGAACATTGTCCACGCGCACATCTGCCAACATGAGCTGTAGTGTTGTCTGGCCATTCCATACATTAACGGACAGCGTCACTGCTAATTCCAACCCCTGAGCTTGCTGAAATTCTTGAAGCAGATGCCCTTTGTTAAAGGCGACAACATCAAAACTAGCCTTGCCTTGCTTAACCTTAAACTTAAGATGAGCTCCATTTTGCCCCATAGTTCTAGCTTGAGTAACGGTAATATCATGTAGCCAAAAGACTGGCTTTTTATTATCCATACCAAAAGGTGCTAGTTTTTCGAGGCTCCTTATGGTATCCAAGCTAAGCTCACCGAGTTGTAGCTCCTCGTCTAAATTAAGCGTATTTTTGGCACCCGTATCAATGTCATTATCGTAGACATAACTACATAAAATATCTGAGAGTTGAGTAAGATTTTCCTCTGGAAGGGTCATACCAGCTGCTCCAGCGTGCCCTCCAAATGCAGTAAAGATGTCTCTGTGGTCATCAAGTGCATGGAAGATATTGATAGATTCCAAACTACGAGCTGACCCCTTAGCCAAGCCATCTTCAATATTTAAAACCACTACTGTCTGACTGATCTGCTCCATGATGCGGCCAGCAACAATGCCGAGTACACCAGGATGCCAGCCTTCCTTAGCCAAAACCTGAACTGGTTTATCCAAGTCTACCATGCTCATGGCTTCATCAAAGATGTTTTGAACAACTTCCTTACGTTCTTCATTTTTGGCATTGATTTCCAGAGCAATGGCTTGCGCTTCCTCATCGTCAAATCCGGTTAATAGTTCAATAGCTGGGTTTGGATCGTCTAAACGTCCTAAGGCATTGAGTTGAGGGGCTAGTTTGAAAGCCACTGTTTCTTCAGAAATTGTTGTTAGGTCTACTTCGGAAATACGGAGCAATTCTTGAAGCCCAATACGCTCAGTAGTCTTGAGAATTTCAAGTCCAACCTTAACCATAATACGATTTTCATCGGTCAGGCTAACCATATCAGCAATAGTCCCTATAGCTACCAAATCCAACATCTCTGTTGGTATGGTCTCGAGGAGGGCCGTTGCTATTTTGAAAGCTACTCCACAACCTGCCAAATACTTAAAGGGATAATCAGCACCTGGATGTTCTGGATGAACAATGGCATAAGCTTCTGGAAGCTGTGACGGCATGCTATGGTGGTCTGTGACGATAACATCCACACCTTGCTCTTGCGCATAAGCAATAGCCTCATTCCCAGCTATCCCATTATCCACTGTAATGATGAGTGAAATACCTTCCTGCTCAATGAAATACTTATAGACACTTTCGTTTGGTCCATAACCATCTGTAAAACGGTTTGGCAAGTATACTCGAGCTTCAGCTCCCATCATTTCAAGGGCTTCTTTGACAATCGAGGCTGACGTCATACCATCCGCATCGTAATCTCCATATACTAAGATTTGTTCATAATTTTCAATAGCCTGACGGATTCTAGCCACTGCTTTATCCATATCATGAAGCAGATAAGGATCATGAAGGTGCGATAAATCTGCCTTTAGAAAGTCTTCAAGTGCCTCTTCTGTCCTAATGCCACGTTCATAGGCAATCTTGGCTGCTGTTTTTACCAGTCCATGTTCTTTAGCAAGTTTAAAAAAGCCAGCATCTGGCTCTTTTGTGTTTATTTTCCAATCATACGTTGATGTAATCATGTTCTTCTTTCTTTATTTATAATTAAAGCTTGTTCGTGCAAGGTAATCAGCTATCGTGGGAAAGAGTGTATAGCCTTTGTAAGCAACTGCTAAGAGTCGTGGTAGATTAACTTCACGTTTATTTTTGCCCAGAATACGGACAATCTTTTTAGCCACATATTTAGGACTGAGGACAAACTTCTTAACACTCTCAAGATAAGCTCCAGAGGGATCAGCTTGATCGAAGAAAGATGTCTCAATTGGACCTGGATTGACCGTAGTCACATAGACTCCCTTATCAGCCAGCTCTATACGCAAGGCATCTGAAAAGCCAATTACCGCAAACTTTGTTGCCGCATAGACACTTGAGTTGGCTGTCGCAATTTTCCCTGCCATGCTGGCGATATTGATGATATGGCCATAGCCTTGCTCTACCATTTTCTCTGCAATTAAGCGTGAAAAAGTCATTGTCGCCAAGGTATTGATGTCAAACATATCACGAACTTCTTGACTAGTGTAATTATCATAAGACTTAAATTCACCGAAGCCAGCATTATTGATAAAAACATCAATACGGCCAAAGCGTTGATAGAGATAATCGACCATTTCTTTAATGGCATTGTCGTCTCTGAGGTCAATAGCAAGACAGGTTTTATTTTTCACATGGCGATAGCATTTCTCAAGTTTGTCCTTGTCTCGTCCCAAGAGGATAATGCCGTCACTGAGGGAGAGCTGCTTGACAATTTCTTGAGCAAGACCTCCTGAGGCACCAGTAATAGCGATAATTCGTTGTTTAGCCATTAGATTTCTACCTCTTCCAAGTCACGAACGATGTGAGTGTTTTCAAAAATCGTTTTAGCATCTGCTGCCATCTTACCGATATCACGCCCCAAAAAACGTGCTGATACGTGATTTAGAAGAAGGCGTTTAGCTGACGCATCCCTAGCTACTTGGGCTGCTTGCATATTCGTTGAGTGACCATGGCTCTTGGCAATTTTTTCATCACCCTTACCATAAGTAGACTCGTGGACCAAGACATCTGCCCCCAATCCAAGTCGAACACTGGCATTTGTCTTACGGGTATCACCTAAGATAGTGATAACCTTACCTTTCTTAGGTGCGGAAATAAAGTCTTTGGCAATGATTTTCGTTCCATCTTCAAGAACCACATCTTGTCCATTCTTGATTTGTCCAAAAAGCGGACCAAATGGTACGCCTGCTGCCTTAAGGGCCTCAGCATCCAAGGTGCCTTCGAGATCCTTTTGAACCACACGGTAACCAACACAAAAAATGGTGTGATCCAACTTATCTGCATAAACAGCGAACTTGTCATCTTCCATAACCAAACCTAGACTATTTTCATCAATTTCCTTAAAATGCACATGATAAGATAAGCGTGTCCCTGAGGTACGAATGCTGGTCATGACGTATTGCTTAATACCAACTGGTCCATAAACTTCAAGGTCAGTTTGTTCTTCGCTAGATTGGAAGGAACGACTCGCCAAGAAACCTGGTAAACCGAAGATATGGTCCCCGTGCATATGTGTAATAAAGATTTTTTTAACTTTACGGGGTTTGATTGTTGTTTCTAAAATCTGACGTTGAGTTCCTTCCCCACAGTCAAACATCCAGACTTCGTTGATTTCATCGAGGAGCTTCAAAACCAGACTCGATACATTACGAGACTTGGATGGCTGTCCGGCGCCCGTCCCTAAAAATTGTAATTCCATGACTTTCTATACTTTCTATCTATCGTTTTTCTTATTTTTGGACAATATAAGCCAGGCATTCACGCTGAGCAAATCCATAATAAACAGTTTGCCCTTTATCTTTATATTGAGACAAAAGTTCCACTAATTCATCTTGATTGAAGCTAGCTAACTTAATGACATTTCCCTTCAGTTTGGTGACACGACTAAGTAACTGAGTCTCTGGTGTCAACTCTTCCAATACTTCTTCATCAAAGTCAACCTTGGCCATTTTAACTTGAGTCCCTTCAAGATAAACCTTATATTGTGGGAAAACTTGAGCAAGCTCAAACAAAATATCAGTCGTTGGAACCTCTAAATGCTCTGCAAAGACTAGGGCCACTTCATCAGCATTTTCATAGCAAAAACCATAAGATTTTCCTGACAGATTGAGACGAATAAAGGGCTTGTGTTCATCAAAAGATGGTACTGGATTAAAGAGGTTAAGTTCTTTCGAAAGCTCCAAATAGTAATCCGTTGCTGCTTCTGGAGACTGTTTCTGGTAAATCTCTGCAAAATAAGCATTAATAACACTTGGTGGTGGCGTAATAAAGGCCAGTTTTTGATTGTCTGAAAGGTCTGACAAGGTATTTTGAAGATATACCTTATCTAAACTTGTAAAACCACCATATTTTAAAGCTAAATCCATATAATCAGTCATAAAACTCTTCCAATTTCCATTTATTTTTCGGTGAAATATAGCCTGTAATTTCTTCCACTTCTGTCTCAAAACTATAGCTATCTAACAAGGCTAATTGACTCAACTGATAAAGTTTATAAGCTTGGTCCTGATTAACCTTAATACTAAAGTGTTCAAAATTCTGTTGAATTTCATCAATCAAGAGTTTTCGCAAAGCCTCACGACTTCCCTTGTCACGCGCTGAGAGACGAACATTAGGAAAGACTGTTGCTACTAAGTTATTCGCCACGTCCATCTTATTGTAGATAGCTAGGCGAGGAATATCAGTCATGTCCAGTTCTTTAAGGATATCTAAAACCACGTTTTCATGTTCTTCATGATTCGGATCACTAGCATCGATGACATGCAAAAGGAGGTCCACATTACGACTTTCTTCAAGCGTCGACTTAAAGGCAGCCACCAATTCTGTTGGCAAATCCTGAATAAAACCAACCGTATCTGTCAAGGTCACTTGAAACTGATCTTTTAAGTATATTTTCTTAGTCGTTGCATCCAGAGTCGCAAAAAGTTCATTGGCCTCATACTGCTTATCATCCGTCATAAGGTTCATAATAGTTGATTTCCCAGCATTGGTATAACCTATCAAGCCGATTTTAAAGGTAGTTGAGTCGACACGCTTTTCACGAATGGTCTCTCGGTTCTTCTCAACAATCTTTAATTGGCGTTCAATATCCGCAATCTGGTTACGAATAGAACGACGATTGAGTTCCAGCTGACTTTCACCAGGACCACGGCTACCAATGCCCCCTGCTTGACGACTGAGCATAATTCCCTGACCAGATAAACGGGGCAACATGTATTTGAGCTGAGCTAGATGAACTTGAAGTTTTCCTTCATGACTTCTAGCTCTCATGGCAAAGATATCCAAAATCAATTGCATGCGATCAATGACTTTTACGCCAAATGCTGCTTCAAGATTGGTATTTTGACGTGGGGTTAAACGGTTGTTGACAATGACCGTAGTAATCTCATCCGTGTCCACCATAGCCTTGATTTCCTCTAATTTTCCTGAACCTACGAAGGACTTACTATCATAGCGTTCACGTTTTTGGGTATAGCTAGCTACAACCTCTGCTCCTGCTGTTTTGGCAAGACTAGCAAGTTCCTCCATGGACATGTCAAAATTCTCTGTCTCTTGCAATTCAACACCTACTAAAATAGCACGTTCTTGCTGCTTGGCTGTCTCTATCATAGCAAACCCCTTTTCGAAATAGTCGCCTTCTATTATACCACAGGGAGATCTAAAGAGAAGGGGACAGACCTTAATTTTTTATAAAGAAAAACAAGTTGGATTGTCCAACTTGCTTCTAATTAGTGTTTACGTGTTGGTTTCTTTTTAGACCCCTTACGACGCTTGCCTTGGTGAAGGCTAGGTATAATTTGAGAAATCGTTTGACGTAATTTCACAGTAGCCTTATCAACCTTATCTTTAGCCTTGACCAATTCTTGTGAGGCCTTGATTGCACTCTTCGAGGTTTGTTTTTCTTAGTTTTGGTCTTAGACACTGCCTTTACTTTACTAGTCCCAGATGCACGCATACGACGAGACATAGCCAGAAGAATTTTATTTTCTTCGTTGAGGTTGGTATGGTAGGCCATGGAAAGCACTAAGCCAACACCAATCAAGTTTGAGATGAGTGAAGATCCACCTTGAGAAATAAAAGGCAAAGGAATACCTGTCAGAGGAAGAATTCCTACTGCCGCCCCAATATTTTCAAAAATATGGAAGACAATCATCATAATAAGACCAGTAGAAATAAAGGTATAGAAGCGGTTATTAGACTTGAAAGTCACTCGCAACATGCGATAAATGAGGAAGAGATAGGTCAACAGAACCAATCCACCGCCTACTAAACCAAAGTCTTCTGCAATAACCGTGAAAATCATATCACTCTCACGAACTGGTACATTCAAATCAAGGTGATTAAAACCTTTTCCATAGATACCACCAGTACCTATCGATATCATCCCTTGTGTCTGTTGAAAGGCGATGCCATCCGCATAAGTGAAGGGGTCCAACCAAGCTGAGATACGGTTAATCTGATAAGTCTGAACCCCTAACTTGAGCAAGATTTCCTTTCCCCAATCTGTGATAAACACCATTATAAACAGAGCTATACTTGCTGCAAAGACTAGCACTACCGGTAAGATGATACGCCAGGATATTCCCGAAACCACTATTATACCCGCTAAAATAGCGAGGAAGACTAAGGCCGTTCCCATATCACCTTGAAGAACCAGTAAGCCTAAGACAGGAGCGTGACCGCTACATATTGGAAAAGTAACAACCAGTCATCTTGAAGCTCAGTTACTTCTTTTCCTTGTTTAGCCCGAACACCTATTCTCGAAAGAAAAAGGATGTAGGATATCTTCATAAATTCTGATGGTTGAAAAAGGGTGACTGATCCAATACTGACCCAGTTTTTTGCTCCTGTCGAGGCAACCAAAGAAGGTGAATAAAAAACAAGAGGCAAAACCATAAGTCCCAAGCCAAAAATATAAAGCCAGGGAGTGACCTTCCAAAGAAACTCTGTATTACATAACATGACAACAAAAGCAAGTACTGAACCAAGAAAAATCCATAGTAATTGCTGAGACATGACATGAACGAGATTCTTTGGATAATCAAAATTTGTCGCGATAAAAATTGAGACCATACCAACCAGCAGTAAGATAAGGACTGGCAAGAGAATCGAGTAATCTATCCGATTTTCAATAGTATTTTTTGACTTAGCCATGTGTACTCCAAAATAAAGATTTAGCAAGAGTTATTATACCACTTTTTCGGCCAGACAAATGACCTGAATGTGTAAAAAGTTGTTAATTTTAACGAAAAAAGAAACCACAAAAAACGTGGATGATTCACCATAAGAAAAGAGTTTATAGACAAAGGTAAAGACCAGGCTAAAAATAGTTAAACCAATATAGGTGGTGAAAAAGTGCTCGCTAGCAGATTTTTTAGTAACCGATGTAAACGATATCGCTCACCTCCCTTTCTGAGATTTTGTTTCCGTTTATGGGTTGGCTTATTAATGACTTGACCATTAGAATACATGGTTGATGAGTCACCAACATCAAGGTTGTAACCAGTCATCACTCCATAAGATTTCATCAACTCTGCCATTTCATAAAGAGTCAATCCTGACGACTCACTGGTACGACCATCAGAGACAATGACAATGTAGTGTACACTTCCATCACTTTCTTCATTAACTACGATAGCTGTACATGGATTATCGGCTATGTCTTGACCAACCTCTTCATTTTCTGAGACAGCTACCTTACCATTTTCAACCAGGGTTGGACCGAAGGCAAAGGTATTCACCACACCTGAATCGACCAGTTTTTGAGCAGTTGTCTCGCTATCGTTAAAGGTCTTGAAGCTACCGTCTGAGTAGACTGCAGGGATCTTCATAGTCACGGTTTCGATCAGTATCACGATAGACTTGACCATTTTTAATCACATAGCCTGACTAGTTATCCCCATAATAGTCATCATTGATGGCAAAGATAGCATTATGTTGCTGGGCAATACTTGAAGTGACGTCAGTTATATTGGTACCATAGGTGTTTTGTCCAAAGCTGTTTTAAGGTAGTCCGCACTTGAAAGCTTGATATCAGCAACATAGTAAGTGGAATCACTAGCTTTACCCGTCGTGATTTCAATTTCCATATTGTCATCTTTATAAGTCGTATCCGTCTTAGTGACATTACCAGTGCTGGTAGATGCTGTCGACGAATTGCTTGAAATTAGCATAACAAGCAAATCTTAAAATCTTCTATAAATCCCATAACAGCGTCTTTCCTTTAAGTTTCCCTTAAGAAAAGACAGCCTCAACTGAAGCTGTCTGCTCTATATAATCATATCTTCTGTAATTTCGAATTCTCTCAAGAGCTCCTGAATCTTATCAAAGTTCAGACGAAAATGCTCCAATTTATGCCCATCAGAGCCAATAGAATACTTGCGACATCCCAAATCCTTGACAAGGGCCAAGACATAACGATAAAGACCTTCATGATGATAAAGGTACATGCTCTTTGAATTCAGCTCAAAAGCCAAATCATTAGCAATCATTTTCTTAAAAATACGTTTAAGCTGATTCTCATAAGCTTTTAGCTCATCAACAGTCACATCAAAAAGACGGAAACCATAGTCAAAGTGGCCAGAACATCTGCGTCCACACGACCAACAGCATACTCCAACTTATCCAGATATTCTTGAATAATGTTAGCCTTGTCCATATCAGCCACCTCATCATCAAGATAATCATTAACCCCATTATGGTGAACAGAAAGCAGTTTGAGATCATAGTCCTTACCATCCAAAAAGTCTAAAATATCGCTTTCTCTAGGCTGGTAATAGCCAATCTCGATGCCTCGTTTAATACGATTGCCATACTTGAGGTTGAGTTTTTCAACCTCATGACTATAAGACTCGTAATCTGGCACATCGTCCTGTTTCGTATAGGGATTAGAGAGATCATAATGCTCAGTTGTTACAATCTCGCCATCAAAATGGGTTAAATAATCAGTAAAATTCGCATCCGAATCATAGGAATGATGGGTATGCAAATGGTTATCACGAATAAACATCATTACTCCTTATTTTTTAAATAGCTTCTCACCTGTTTATGGGCTAGCCAGGTCAATCCCATCATGATTCCCTCGTACATTATAAAGAAAATCACAAAACATTGAAGGAAATACTCTTCTGGCAAAACATTAATAATCGGGTCAAGCATTGGATTAAAAAGCCAACTACTATCTCCATGAAAGAGAGCCTCATGAAAGAGAATGAAGAAATGATCAAATCCTAGGAAAAATCCCACTACTCCAATAAGGATTGGTAAAACAGCTAGACTCAGATAAAGTTTACGATAGAGACCAAAAGTCCCCTTCTTCACATTTCGCCAAAGAAAGCTCACAGCTGGATAAGCCAGTAGGACAACAAGGATCTGAACCAGATGAAAGAGCCACTTGACATCATGAAAATGCTTAAGACCACTCTCCGACGACGGAAAATCAGGCATGGCCAAACGGCCCACCCAAGGAAAGGTCAGATACCGCATGAGGATATTGAAGTTATGCCAAAGATCACTTTTGCCGATAACGACATAGTTCAAAAGATGCATCCAGTCAACATCAAAATAATAGAAGCCCCATGCTAGGTAAATCGTGACCAGAATAGACAAGGACAGGAGCCAAATAGGAGTCAACACTGCTTCAATATTAGTTCGCATCAAAATCCCACTCCGCTAGACTAGCAAGTACATGGTCTGGTTTTACTGGTAAATCCACAACTTCTTCCGCCTTGGTGAAACCAGTCGTCACAAGAAGTGTTGGAAAGTCATTTTTAATGCCAGCTGTAATATCAGTCAAGTAATTATCACCAACCACAATAGTTTGGCTACGTTCTGTTCCAAGGATTTCAAGAGCTTTGTTCATGATAATAGCTTTAGGCTTACCAATAATGATTGGTTTCACACGCGTCGCTGCCTCAATAAGGGCCAAGAGGGAACCAGCACCTGGAAGCAGACCTCGTTCTGTTGGGATATTCAAATCTGGGTTTGTCCCAATAAACATAGCCCCTTTATGGATAGCAAGGGTTGCTTTAACCAGCATTTCATAAGTGACATCACGGTCCAATCCCACTACCACATAATCAGGATTTTCCTCATCTACCGTATAACCCGCATCCGCAATAGCAGATTTAAGCCCAGTCTCACCAATAACATAAACTGTCTTACCACGATTCATATCATTCATGTAGTCAACTGTCGCCAGGGTTGCTGTATAAATAGTTTCAAGAGGCGTTTCCAACTCGCACTGATTACACAAAAGCTCTTGGACCATCTCTGGTGTACGCGTACTGTTATTAGTCACAAAAAGATAGGGAATCTGACGCTTCTGCAACTCCTTAACAAAGGCCTCCCCTTCAGGAATACGATCCTTCCCCTTATAAATGGTTCCATCTAAATCAATCAAATAACCTTTATATGTCATCTTACTCGTCTCCTATTTCTTTCCATTGAATAATGGCCTGGGCATGAACATTACCATCAACACAAATCTGGTGTTGACTGCTCAAACTGCCTTGGTCAAACTCATAGCCAGAATAAATTTTTGAGCCATGATGGATTTCTTTAACGTACTTGAGATCAATATGGGCTGGTGTGTACTCGGTCAAAAAGTCCAAATCGAAAACATCCAACATCCACTCTAAGTACTTACTATTATTAACGTGTCCATTCATGTCCAGGTCAAAATAGCGTACACGGTATAAGATCTCAAGCGGATTTTCCAAAGTCTTATAGCGAGGACCTCGAAGCAACTTTTTAATCTTATCTGCTCCATAAGGTGCTACCACCTCATCTGGCACCTCCGCTACCTTACGCGTTTCATAATCCATGAGGGCAAAGGTAGTCTTAAAGAGCATGATTTGCTGACCAGCCTCATCTGTGATATAAAAATTACGGTAACAGAAAATCTTATTATAGGAAATGGCTTCCGTTGTAATGGTTACTTTTTCATTGTAGCGAGGCAAACGGTCAATCTCAATAGCATAGTCTGTCACAATCCAAACAAGACCGTAATTATCAAAAACGTCCTTATCCGTATTACCCAGAGATTCTGACTGCATGCCAGAGACTTGCAGTGAAAAAGCCAATAAGTGTGGCAATTTCACATGATGTGTGATGTCCGTCTCATAAAACGGAATCTGATAAGGAATACTAAATTTTAATCCCATCTAATCCTCCAAGATAAATTGCTCAGCGACACTATCCCCCAGAAAGAGTCCACGTTTCGTCATACGAACAACCTCTGGATCCTTGACCAAGAGACCATCTGCCTGTAGTTTTTCCACAATGTCTCCATAAGTATCCGCAAATGACATACCAAACTTCTCTTCAAACCGTTTGATAGACACACCCGACTTTTTACGTAAACCAAGGAAAAACTCCTCCTCCATCATCTCCACCTTAGTCAGATGTTCTTCATTGAGTCTAGCATGACCATCCTCAGCTATAGCCTTTAGGTAATGTTGGATCGGTCCTCGATTACGGTAACGAACACCATTCACATAACCAGAGGCCCCAGCACCAACTCCATAGTATTCATCATTATTCCAATACATGAGATTATGTCGGCTCTCCATCCCGGGTTTGGTAAAGTTAGAAATCTCGTAGTGCTCAAAACCATTTTTTTCCAACTCTTGGATAATATAGTCAAACATCTCTGCTTCCAAGTCCTCAGTGGGTAGATTGAGCTTACCCCGACGCATCTTATTCATAAAGACCGTGTGATGTTCCAATATCAAACTGTAGAGACTTAGATGTGGAATATCCAGTTCCAGTGCCTTTCTCACATTTTCCTTGACTTGGTCCATAGTTTGACCAGGCAGAGCATAAATGAGGTCAATGGAAATATTATGGAAACCAGCAGACTTCAAGCTATCAATGCTTTCATAAATCTGTGCTTGATTGTGACTGCGACCAATTTGACGCAAGTGTTTGTCATCAAAAGTCTGAACCCCTAGAGATACCCGATTAACAGCAGATTTTTTTAGTACTTCAATTTTATCAACCGTCAAATCACCAGGATTGGCCTCAATGGTAAACTCCTCCAGTTTTGATAAATCCAAGTTCTTCTGAAGATGACTTAAAAGGTAGTCCAATTGCTCAGCAGAAATAGCTGTGGGTGTCCCCCCACCAATATAAAGGGTACGAAGCTCCTTGATATCTGAAAGCTCCCACTCATGAATCAAAGCCCGTAGGTAGTCATCAACGGGCTGATTTTTAATAAATACCTTGGAAAAGTCACAATAATAACAAATTTGTGTGCAAAATGGGATGTGCACATAAGCTGATGTTGGTTTTGTTTGCATGTAACTATTCTACCATTTTTTAGCAGAAATGAGACCTTGAAAAAGAAGAGTTTGACGCAAAAAAGAAGCCATCTCTCCAGATAGCTTCTTTACTTCATTTTGTTAATGAAAATGGAAAAGCATTGTAGTGGCTATAATCAAAGGTTGGTCCCAAATCAGAGATAACTTGAACTGGTGTGTATGTGATATTTTCAAGAATAAAACTAGGCTTAACTTGGAAACCAGATCCCCCTATTCCAGTAAGGCCAGAGAGTAATTGCCACCTTACTAAACGTAGAGATTACCAGAAATCTGTACAGCTTTTGCAGTTATAAAACTTTGACAATAGGGTTCGTAAGCGATATTAAAATTTTCCTTTGAAGTAATGTTTTCATCATCATTAACTGCAAAACTAATATCTGTTGCTTGAGGACTCATACCAGCCAGGTTCCAACCAAGGCTGATGGAACAGGAGAGTCACTTTGGGTATCAGGTGTTACTTAGCCAGACTTATTTGACTCAGTAGTAGCACTACTACTTGTTCCTGATTGAGTATCAGTTACAGCTGTAGCTTGATTTCTTTTACTGAGCTATATTCAGAATCACTTGCTAAGTCTTGGCCTTTTTAGCAGATTTCCTTTCAGTAGTTTTTGTCTTTGCTGATGACTTTACTACTTTAGAAGTTGAAGTTGTAGATGATGATGTAGTGCCTTTTTTCTTACTTGAAGCCACATCCGATAAGAGCCCCAGAAAAAGTTATAGATAACAAAACAAGTGAAAAAACACGGATAACTATACTTTTTATTTTCATAAACCTTTTTTCTGTATGTATATTATATTACAAAATTCAAGTGTTGTTTGTAATTTTGTAACTTTTTGTAATGTTTTGTCGTTCTGTTATAAGTTAATAGGTCCTTTTAACCAAAAAAGCCTATCACTCCCACAGGAATGATAGACTCTTGACTATTATTTATGTACTCCTTATCTTATCTGATATTAGCGAGTACCTTCTTTTTCAAGATAACCTGAATAGGGATGATCGTAGCATCTTCCAAGACAATAATGCGCTTACTACCATTCACAACTACAAATACAAAATAGTATAAACCTTTCTCGTCGTGGTAGATATCGTTAACACTCTTAGCCTGATAACCGTGTGACTTAAGGGACTTCTGTATTTCAGCAAACTCTTTTTGTACCTTACTATTATCTCCTCCGCCTGATTGATCCATAAGATATTCTTTTAAAGGTGTAAGAATTAAGATATCTATATCATCAGAATCTGTAGTCATTACTCCATTTTCAGAGATAGTCACTTCTCCTTTTGATTCATCTTCATAATTAAATGTCTTCCATTTTCCAACAAAAACTTTTGGAACCTCTTCCTTGTGAAAAAGACATTTCTTTTTGAAATTTTTGGTGTTGGAACCGTAGTAGTCTAGGTCTGATAAGGTTAAATCTAGAACAAAGTTTGCCCCATCCTTCTGAATCAGATTATAGTAGCCAACCCCTTTCCGTCTTTACCAATACAACCTCTTTTGTCTGTAATTGGTATTTCTTGTCACAATCAGCAATCGTTTTTAGTTTTGAATCACTAACGTCTTCTAAGCTTGTTTCAAACTTCTGTCTAACTTTCTGACCAATAGAGATTTCTTTGATTTCTTCTTCCCTATAGCCTACAACGAGTTTTGACTTCTTCCCATTTAAGTCATAAACCAAACCAGTATTATTACTATTTACCCACAAACCACCCAAGTTTGTTTCTTTGGAAGAAAATAAAAAAATCCAAGACTTGTTGTTAGAACAAGAAGTAAAGCAATGGCAAGACCTATAAACGTCTTCTTTCCAAACTTTTTCTGTTTAACAAAGACAAGCTGCTTTGCAGAGGGGTGATTGACCATTTGACCAGTCATTTGATTTGATAAAAGCATGGCTTCTTCAGTTATAGTCTTACCGTTGTTGGTAAAATTAGCTTGTCTTCCTTCCATAACAAATTCACCATTTAAAAGGGCCTGCTGGCACTCCTGAATAGTGGCTTACGATTATTAATCACTTCAAAATATTCAATCCATTCTTTTCTATTCAACATCTCTCCTAACAATTCTTAATAGAAAAATCTATCACTAGTTTATAAGTGATAGATTTTCCAATTATTTAAGTACTTCTTGTGTCTTAGCGTAGTTAGCTTCAACAGCTTCTTTTTCAGCTTTCCACCAGTCTTGGTGATCTGTGTACCACTTAATTGTTTCTTCCAAACCTGATTCGAAGTTTGTGAATTGTGGTTCCCAACCAAGTTCTTCACGCAATTTTGTTGAATCAATAGCGTAACGCAAATCGTGACCAGCACGGTCTGTCACACGGTCGTAAGCATCTTTTGGTTGACCCATTTTTTCAAGGATGAGCTCAAGAACTTCCTTGTTGTTCTTTTCACCATCAGCACCAATCAAGTAAGTTTCACCGATACGTCCCTTAGTAAGGATGGCCCAAACACCGGTTGAGTGGTCATTAGTGTGAATCCAGTCACGGACGTTTCTACCATCACCATACAGTTTTGGTTTAATTCCTGACAAGATATTGGTAATTTGACGTGGGATGAATTTTTCAATATGTTGGTATGGTCCATAGTTGTTTGAGCAGTTTGAGATTGTTGCTTTAACACCAAATGAACGAACCCATGCTTTAACAATAAGGTCTGAAGCAGCCTTAGTTGATGAGTAAGGTGATGATGGGTTATATTTTGTTTCTGCTGTGAATTTTTCTCCAGGACCTTCACCATGTCCAGGGAGATCTTCACGCAATGGAAGGTCACCATAGACTTCATCTGTTGATACATGGTGGAAACGAATATCGTATTTACGAGCAGCCTCCAAGAGTGTGTATGTACCAATGAAGTTAGTGTGGATAAATGGCGATGGGTCGTTCAATGAATTGTCATTGTGGCTTTCAGCCGCATAGTGAACGATGGCATCCGCTTTAGCAGCCAATTTGTCTACCAATTCAGCATCAGCAATATCACCAACAACTAATTCAACACGGTCACCAAGGATTTCTTCAATGTTGGCACGGTTACCAGCGTATGTGAGTTTGTCAAGTACAGTCACATGAACGTCCGGATGATTATTGTAGACATAGTGTACGAAATTTGAACCAATGAAACCTGCACCACCAGTTACAACGATGTTTTATATTCAGTCATTTTTTCTCCAAATAGTTTTTACTTTTGATTGTTCCTCAAATCAATTTTTTAGCTTTCCTTAGGTGAGTACGGACGTAAACGAACTTCTGCGAAGTTCCATGACTAAATCAAGATATAAAGGACGTCTGCGGATAAAGTCAAAATAGGAAATTTAACGCTGAATCTTTCGATTCTAGGAGAACTTATCTTTTTGACACGATCCTCAGCCCATGTTAAATTAGTTTTGAGCCCTTTCGCCCTTTAATTTCCAGGTTCAGGCTAAAACAGTTCCCCAAACTGTTTTACTCTCAAAACTTCCGAACACCTGAAACAAAATAGTTCAGGTGCTTTTCTCACGGCGGGAAGCTAAGCATATAGCTCGATTCGCTCGTTTATAGCAAGGCTAAAACTGTATAATAATTTTCTTGATTGTTTTAACAGCTATATTTTACAAATCTTCTGATTTTAGTGGTTTGACGTCTTTGAGAAATGGGTGATTTTTATCTGCTTCTGAGACTTCTGCTTCCTCCAAGTTTTCCCACTCGATATCAAGGCTTGGGTCTGCGTAGTTGACAAAGGCATATTTTGGTTTGAGTTCAAGTGCCCAGTAGTCGTTCACAAGATAGCTGTATGCAACCTTATCAGACAAAACTTGGAAACCGTTAGCAACACCACGAGGAACAAAGATTCCTTTTGAGGCATCAATAACTGTTTGGTAAGTATTCCCAAAAGTTTCGCCTTCACGAAGGTCAACCCATGCTCCAAGAACCTTTCCTTCATCTGCTACTGAGATGTATTTATCCCAAGGCTCAGCGTGCAAACCACGCAAAACATTTTTACGTGAAAAAGAAACGTTGTTTTGCAATTTTCCTTCTGTAAAGAATGATTCTGGAAAACCAAGTGGCAACATTTTTTCTTTTTGGAAGTTTTCCTTAAACCAACCTCGGTTGTCTCCATGTACTGGAATATCAAATTCAAGCAAGCCTGGAATGGCTTCACTCTTACGTACAGCTAGTTCTTTTCCAAAAAATTGTTCAGTCATTATGCTTCTCCAATCAAACGGAGCAAATATTGTCCGTATTCATTCTTCTTAAACGGTTGTGCCAATTCGAGGACCTTTTCTTTAGTTATGTAGCCCATACGATAGGCAATTTCCTCAAGGTTAGCCACTTGGACATTTTGCAAACGTTGAACCGTTTCAATGTATTGAGCAGCTTGCAGGAGGCTTTCGTGAGTGCCTGTATCCAACCAAGCAAAGCCACGCCCCATCAACTCAACAGAAAGATCTCCACGATCTAAGTAAGCCTTGTTAACATCAGTGATTTCAAGCTCTCCACGAGGGCTTGGTTTGATGTTTTTAGCAATTTCCACGACATCATTATCATAAAAATAAAGGCCTGTTACAGCAAAGTTTGATTTTGGATGTTCTGGTTTTTCTTCGATTGAGATGGCATTCATATCATCATCAAACTCAACAACACCAAAACGTTCTGGGTCTTTAACTTGGTAGCCAAAGACTGTTGCGCCTTTTTCCTTAGCTTCAGCACGTTGAAGCATTGCAGAAAGACCATTGCCATGGAAAATGTTATCCCCGAGAACAAGAGCAACACTGTCATCACCGATGAAGTCTTCGCCTATGATAAAGGCTTGAGCCAAGCCATCTGGACTTGGTTGTACAGCGTAGGAAAGGGAAATACCAAACTCTGAACCATCGCCAAGGAGTTCTTCAAAACGTGGAAGGTCCTGTGATGTTGAAATGATGAGGATTTCCTTGATTCCAGCCAACATAAGCGTTGACAATGGGTAGTAAATCATTGGTTTATCGTAAATCGGCATCAGTTGTTTGGATGCAGCACGTGTCAGTGGATACAAACGTGTCCCTGAACCGCCTGCAAGAATAATACCTTTCATAGGAAGGCTCCTTTTTTCCTTAATATATTACTATTATTTTAGCATTTTTTAGGCTCCTTGTCACGATAAATCCTATCCTCTTAAGCTTTCATTAAGAAAATCAAGGCTGTCCATTTTCTTAATCAAATGGAATAAGAATTTCGAATGAAATCCTTTTTTTGCACTATTTCTATTGAAAATAGTGATTGTCATCCTTTTCTTAAATTTTAATATGTTGAGGGGCTTTACAACTATTGATCTTTCTTCTTAACGTACTGAGTCACTGGATAATCAGTACTGTCCAAGCTACCAGAGCGATTCATAACCAAATCAACTAGATTTTTTCCAATAAGTGGGCCAGTTGTAAGACCAGAGGAGCCTAGACCTGAAGCAACGAAGACGTTTTTAAGCTCTGGAACTTCTCCAAAGAAAGGAGAAAAGTCACTGGTATATGCTCTAGTTCCCACACGTTCAGAGAAGGACTTAGCAGTACTTAAGCCAGGAAAATAGATCTTAGCCTCCTCCTCCAGACCTTCTAAAACAGCTTCATCAACCGTCAAATCAAAGCCTTTATCATTTTCGTGACTGGCCCCTACCGAGATCTTTCCACCCGCAAAAGGTATGATATCTAACTCACCCTCTGGCATCAGAACAGGCAACTTACCAGTATCTAAACCCTCAAAGAAATAATCTCGTAATTGACCCTTTTGGGGTCGAACATCCACTTCAAAACCAAGGGGTTCAAGCGTTTGACCTAGCCAGGCACCACAAGCAAGAATGACTTTATCAAAAGTTTGAGCATTAATCTCATAAGTCTCATTATCAAGAGAAGAGAGTGTAACTAGCCCCTCTAGCTTTTCAAAACCAGAGGCCTCAATCAAAGTAGCTGTCAGTTCTGCCCCCTCAACTCTGGCTCCACCAGAAGCATAGAGACAACGGTCAAATCCAGTGAATTTAGGGAGTTCATCGGCGTTTTTTATAGAGAGTTCACCAATAATAGGTGACTCTTCTAACCTAGTTTCAGCATACTGATACAAACCGTCCAATTTACCATCGTCTTTCTTGAGAAGGACCACACCAGACTGATCATAAAAACTCGTGTCATAACCATCATTTTCAAGATTTGAAGTTAACTCTTGGTAAAAATCAGCTCCCAAACGAGCCATGCGATACCAAGCTTTATTTCGGCGTTTAGAAAACCAGGGACTGATGATCCCCGCAGCTGCCTTGGTTGCTTGTCCAGGACCATGGTCAAAAACAGTAACCTCTACGTCTTTTTCTTTTGATAAGTAATAGGCAGCCGTTGAACCGACAATACCTGCTCCAACAATTGCAATTTTCATCTCTAACTCCATCTATTTGAAAAGAGCTGAGACCTATACATACAGGAACAGCTCATCATTAATCATTTATCCCAAGGCCACATCCATAACCATCATGACTACAAAGCCAACCATAAGTCCCAAAGTTGCCATGTCAGTATTACCATTTGCCTGTGATTCAGGAATCAATTCCTCTGTTACCACAAAAATCATGGCACCTGCTGCAAAGGCCAAGGCATAAGGAATAATAGCCATCATCCACATAACAAGAGCAGCTCCCATGATAGCTCCGATAGGCTCCACGATAGCTGACATAGAACCCACATAGAAAGCCTTGATTCGAGATTTAGCATCTGCTCTAATAGGAATAGAAAGGGCTGCACCTTCAGGAACATTTTGCAAACCAATCCCGATAGCTAGACCAATAGCTCCCATAAGACCAGCGAGTGTCATATTACCACCTGCCAAGGCACCAAAGGTAACCCAGACTGCCAATCCTTCTGGAAAGTTATGAATGGTAATAGCCAAAAAAAGTAGGGCAGTTTTTGATAATTTTTTCTTACGAGGCTGAATTCCTTCCGCTTTTGAAATATCATTTTCCAAATGCAAGTGAGGGACGACAGCATCAATCAAACGAAGGGCAACACCACCAAGTAAGAATCCAGCTGCTGCGGGAAACCATGACAATTTACCATATCCATTTTGACTAGCATAAGCCAAAGAAGGAGCCAGTAGCGGACCAAAAAGAGGCTGCAATCATGACACCAGCCGCAAAGCCCATCATGATGTCTTGCAATTTACGGCTAATATTCTTGAAGAAGAAAACTATGGCTGAGCCAACAATAGTACATCCCCAGGTAAAGAGACCGGCAAGAAAAGCTAAGGAAACAACATTTTGATGTAAAAACCAAGTCATAAACAAATCCACCTACAAATGATCAAAAGGATTTGTTGACGACTGACTTTCAAGTATCGTCACATGCCAATTATGCTCACGTTTCCAGACCTCAAGTTTCTCAGCAATCTTTGAGACAAAGAGGGCTTCGATATGGTGACCGGGGTCAATAGCCAAGAGGCCGTTAGTAATCATCTCTTGACCCGTATGGTAATAAATATCTCCCGTGATAAAAACCTGTGCTCCCTTTTTCAGAGCATCCTTGTAAAATCCTTGACCACTACCACCGCAAATAGCCACACGGTTAACAAGAGGATTGTCATGATTATAACGAACCAGTCGAACACTATCTAAACCAAAAGCAGACTTGACTTTAAGAGCAAGATCTTCAATGGTCTGTGGCACAATATCACCCACTCGACCGATTCCTTGATTTTCAGCAGTCTCTGTTAAATAAGTGGTATCCTTAATGTCAAGTAACTCGCAGAACCAATCATTAAGACCTTCATCAACGACATCAATATTGGTATGACTGACATAGACAGCAATGTCGTGCTTAACTAGGTCAAGCAAAATATCACGGTCCGGTGACGACACCAAATCCTTTACAGGACGGAAAATAGGTGCATGCTTAGCAATGACAAGGTCCACACCTTTTTCAATGACTTCAGCTACTGTATTCTCACGAACATCCAAAGTAACCATGACCTTCTGAATCTCCTTATCCAGACTGCCAATTTGTAAGCCAACCACATCACCTTCCATGGAAAGTTCCGGTGGACAAAAGCTTTCATAAGACTTGATAAGATCACTAGCTAACATGGTCCAAAACCTCCTTAATGGTTTGAATTTTTTCTTGAAGAACTGCACGGTCATCCTGATTGGCAAGGGGAATAGACCCCAAGGCAATCTCTAATTTATTAATTTCACGTTGCCATTTGAGCTGGAAAACCTGAGACTGCTCTTTCATAAGATGAGGGCCAAAGCGAATCTCCCTCTCTGAAAGGTTCATTTGACCAGCTTCTGCCACTATGATTTCGTAATATTTGCCATTTTCAGTCATAATGGCTTCTGCAACAATAGTAAAACCATTTTCCATCAACCAGATACGGAGATCATCTTCCCGATTATTTGGTTGCAAAATCAGACGGTCTACGTCCTTAAGTTTGTCCTTTCCAGCATCAAGAATATCCGCAATAAGACGTCCCCCCATACCACAAATCGTGATAGTTGTAACGGCATCATAAGGCTCAAAGGCAGCTAAGCCATTCGCCAAGCGCACGTCGATTTTATCATTGAAACCAGAAGCTGAGACATTTGCGAGAGCTGATTCATAAGGACCCTTTACCACTTCGCCAGCAATGGCTGAAGTAATCAAGCCCTTTTCAAGTAGATAAATTGGAAGATAGGCATGATCACTTCCTACATCCAAGAGTTTTGCGCCTTTAGGAACGTAGGTTGCTACGTCCTTGAGACGTTGAGATAATTGTACGTACATGTTTCATCTTTCTATTTTTTAAGTCTCTTCAATTATATCAAAAAAGGAGGTCGGTAAGAAACGCTTTTAACACATTTCCTAACAACTTCCTTTTTGTTTATACTTTTTCATCCGTAAAGACGAAGAATTTTGAAATAATATAGTTCAACACAATGATAAGGACCTGAGCAAATAGGCTCTCGATACCATTTACCCATGCCTGACTATGGCCAACAAATTGACCAATAATCTCTGGATAAGTATCTACCAAGAAATAGCTAATGCCAAATCCAAGACCAAGGTCAAAAGGCGGGCTCCTACGAACTTAACAAAGCGCGTGGCCATACCTGCCGTTTCCTGATTAAAGACAAAGATGTCATTTGTAAAAAAGGCAAAGATAATGGCAATCGCATTGGCCAGGACAGCCGAGAGGGTCCCTTGTTTGGTCAACTGAAAAATCAAGGTACGACTAACCATGTAAACCAAAGTTGCCAAAACCCCAAAGAAGAGATATTTGAAAACTTCGGTAGCCATAAAGCCTCTGAGTTTAGCTAGCATACTTAGTCCAAACCAATTTCTGCACGAACAACATCGGCAATAGTATCGACATAGTAGTTCACTTCATCATCTGTTGGTGCTTCTGCCATAACACGAAGGAGAGGCTCTGTACCACTTGGACGAACCAAGATACGTCCATTACCAGCCATCTCAGCTCCATTTTTTCAATGATAGCGGCAATTGCAGGAACGTCCATAGCTTTATCTTTCATGCTATTTTCCACACGGATATTAACCAATTTTTGAGGGTAAATGGTTACTTCTGCTGCCAATTCAGACAAGCTCTTACCTGTTTCAACCATTACTTTAGTCAATTGGATAGCTGTCAATTGACCATCACCAGTTGTATTGTAATCCATGATAATAACGTGACCAGACTGTTCGCCACCAAGATTATAACCGTTTTTACGCATTTCTTCAACAACGTAACGGTCACCAACAGCAGTCACAGCCTTGTTAATACCTTCACGGTCGAGAGCCTTGTGGAAACCAAGGTTTGACATAACTGTTGTAACAATGGTGTTTTTAGCTAACTCACCTTTTTGAGACAAGTATTTACCAATGATATACATCACCTTGTCACCATCGACAATATCGCCATTTTCATCAACGGCAATGAGACGGTCACTGTCACCATCAAAGGCAAGACCGATTGCTGAACCAGATTCTCTAACTAAGGCCTGCAATTGCTCTGGATGTGTAGAACCTACACCAGCATTGATATTAAGGCCATCAGGTTGATCACCAATAACAGCGATTTCTGCATTCAAGTCAAGGAAAATATTACGAGCAGATACCGCAGCCGCACCGTTAGCAGCATCCAAGGCAACCTTCATACCACCAAGGTCAAGACCAGTAGTCACCAAGAATTTTTCGTATTTACGAAGACCTTCTGGATAATCGACAAGCGTTCCAAGTCCTTCAGCTGATGGGCGTGGAAGAGTATCTTCTGCGGCATCTAGGAGAGCTTCAATTTCCGCTTCACGTGCATCATCTAATTTAAAGCCATCTCCACCAAAGAACTTAATTCCATTATCAAGTGCTGGATTGTGACTAGCTGAAATCATTACACCAGCACTAGCATTTTCTGTACGTACCAAGTATGATACACCTGGTGTCGCAAGTACCCCAAGTTTATAGACTTCGATACCTACTGAGAGAAGTCCCGCTACCAAAGCAGATTCTAACATCTCACCAGAAATACGTGTATCACGAGCCACAAAAACTTTAGGACGGCCAGTTTCATGTTGACTAAGCACATAACCACCAAAACGACCTAATTTAAAAGCCAATTCAGGCGTAAGCTCAACGTTTGCTTCTCCACGAACACCGTCTGTTCCAAAATATTTACCCATAAATTTACTATTAGTGCCTGTGCACTAAATCCTCCTTAAACTTTGATGCCATTAGCAAGAGTTAATCTAATCTAGTGAACCTATCTAGATAATCTAGCTGTATAAGATTGCACCAATATGTTCAACCCTTGTTTTAAAATATTATTAATTGGTTACATTATTATGAGACTATTCCTCTCAACCCAATCTATTATATCTCAATTTGATGAAAATGTAACTCCCTCACTTTTGCGTGACTTTCAAGTTAACCTTCACAGTACTTGGCTGCACTGTGACACCTTCTGCTTTTAGCTCTAAGGTTTTCGATGTATCTTTAGTTACTTGGCTAATATCTACAGGGACTGTGATGCTATCAATTTTATCCATGGCTTCTTGACTACCAACAATGGTCACATGACCACGATCAAAACTATAACTGATACTAGACACATTGCTAGCCTTATCGCCAGTCAACTCTAGCTTAACTGGAACTGATTTACTCAATTTTCTCAAACTAATCTTGGCATGAACCTTAGCTGGGGAAATTGAACTAGCTAAAATCGTTCCATTAGACGAAACTGCTTGAAGAACCAAGTTACCATCATAATCATCAGACAAGTTGTCATCGCCTTCCAAGACTGCTTGAACGTGATCAATTTGATTGATAATATCCTCACTTGAGGTCACCTCTACCTTGGTTTCATCCAAGCTAACCTTTTTCACTTCATAGCCATTAGCCAACTTATCCGGTGTGATATTTGCAACTACATCAAATGTCTTACTAGCTTTTTTACCTATGGTTGCTGTCAAGGTCGATGGTGATACTTGGGCAGACATTCCATCCGGTAAATTCTTAACCTGAATAGGAACATGACTTGTCCCTGGGCCAAAATTTGATAAATCTGCAACCAACTTAAAATGACGTGTGTCACTTGTTGTTTCAGTTGTCAAGGCTAATTGTGTCGTCGCTGTTAGATAGACCTCAGCATCATAGGAATAGCCACTGATAAAGTACTTATCACTATCGTATTTGATATCCACAGGTACCGACTCAACGGTTTTCGTGAAAGTATTGGATGCAATTGAGCTATTATTTTTATTTTGCGTATTCCCCGACCATGCTGTGAAAAAGAGTGTGACAGCAAGGAAGAGGGCAACTACCATCTGCCACAAGCGATCATTTGTGAAAAATCTTACTAGACGCTTCATTTTTCACCACCTCCAATCCAACGTTGAAAGAATAACTGACGTGGTTCCTGCTCTTTCAACAAGATAAGACTTAACTCATGTTCAAATTCTTGAACTGAGAGGTCGTGCAAAAAATTGCCCTTGTACGCAATAGAAATCGCACCCGTTTCCTCAGAGACAACAAAGGTTAGTGCATCTGTTTGTTCCGAAAGACCAATAGCAGCCCTGTGTCTTGTCCCAAATTCTTTGGAAATCTTATTAGACTCTGATAATGGCAGATAAGAACAAGCTGTTGTAACCTTATTATCTCTTATAATTACTGCACCATCATGAAGCGGCGTATTTGGTATGAAGATATTTATTAGAAGTTCCCCAGTCACCACTGCATCTAGCGGAATCCCTGTCGCAATCTGTTCTTGTAAAGTCTGAGTTTGTTCAATAGAAACCAAGGCTCCAATCTTACGCGGGCTCATATACTTGACGGCCTTGACAAAGGCCTGAACCAATTTCTCATCTGAACTGACCTCTTTATTTTGCAAAAAATGCTGAGGTGTCCGTCCAAATGTCTCAAGTGCCGAACGAAGCTCTGGCGCAAAAATAACGACTGCTGCAATAGCACCATAATTGATGACTTGATTCATCAAATAAGAAATCGTCGTGAATCCAATAAAATCAGAGATAATCTTTACAAAAATAAATAAGACTACCCCTTGGACTAGGGTCATGATTTTTGTTCCTCTCAGAGCCCTAATAAACCGATAAATTAAAAAAGCAACAATCAATATGTCCAAACTATTGACAAGAACCCTCAGCGGACTATCAAAAAGTGACCGCCAAAAATCAACGTCAATGGACGAAAGTAATCCCATACTCATCACACTTTCTTTTAATTTTTTAACAGTTTCTATTATACCATGAATTCAAACTATTTTGAGGCTACAATCACTACTTTTTATGATAAAATAAAACCATGACTATAAAAACTACTATGGGTATCTTGGCAGGTAAAGCTAGTCACTTTGTTCTCTCAAAATTGGGACGTGGCTCAACCCTCCCAGGAAAAATCGCCCTTAAATTTGATAAAGATATTTTAGACACACTAGCTAAAGATTATGAAATCGTCGTTGTCACTGGTACCAACGGTAAGACTCTGACAACCGCTTTGACAGTCGGTATTCTAAAAGAAGCTTACGGTGAAATTGTAACTAACCCTAGTGGAGCCAACATGATCACTGGGATTACTTCCACCTTTCTAACTGCTAAAAGAACTAAATCTGGTAAGAAAATCGCTGTCTTGGAGATTGATGAAGCCAGCCTTCCAAAAATCACTGAGTATATCACTCCAAGTCTTTTTGTCTTCACAAATATTTTCCGTGACCAAATGGACCGTTATGGTGAAATTTACACCACTTATCAGATGATTTTAGATGGTGCTGCTAAGGCGCCAGCGGCAACTATTTTGGCTAACGGGGACAGTCCTCTTTTTAATTCTAAAGAGCTAGTCAATCCCGTACGTTTCTACGGTTTTGACACTGAAAAACATGCGCCAGAGCTTACACACTATAATACTGAAGGAATTGTGTGTCCTAAGTGCGAGAGCATTCTTCAGTATCACCTTAATACTTACGCTAACTTGGGTGACTATGTGTGCCTTAACTGTGACTTTCACCGTCCAGAATTAGATTATAAGCTAACGCAGCTGACAAAAATCACCAACACCACTTCTGAATTTATCATTGACGGTCAAGATTACAAGATTAACGTTGGGGGGCTCTACAACATCTATAATGCCCTTGCTGCCGTTTCTGTCGCTGAATTCTTCGGCGTTGTGCCAGAGCAAATCAAAGCTGGTTTTGATAAGAGTCGTGCTGTCTTTGGACGCCAAGAAACCTTTAAAATTGGTGATAAATCATGTACTCTCGTACTGATCAAGAATCCAGTTGGAGCTAGCCAAGCTCTGGATATGATTAAACTTGCAGACTATCCATTTAGCTTGTCAGTCCTTCTTAATGCCAACTATGCTGATGGTATTGACACCAGCTGGATTTGGGATGCCAACTTTGAAAGCATTCTCGATATGGATATTCCTGAAATTAATGCTGGTGGTGTCCGTCACTCTGAAATTGCCCGTCGTCTGCGTGTAACTGGCTATCCAGAGGACAAAATTACACAAGCAGAAAAACTCGAAGATATTATGACCCTAATTGAAAAGCAAGACTGCGACCACGCCTATATCTTAGCGACCTATACTGCCATGCTTGAATTCCGTGATATTCTGGCCCAACGTCATGCTGTCGGAAAGGGGATGAACTAATGACTTATACTTCTCTCAAATCGCCAGAAAATCGTGACTACACCTATATCCTAAATGTTGCCCACCTTTACGGTAATCTTCTCAATACTTATGGTGACAATGGCAATGTCCTTATGATGAAATACGTGGGGGAAAAGCTTGGTGCTAAGATGACCTTCGATATCGTTTCAGTTGGCGACGACTTCGACAAGGAGCTCTACGACATAGTCTTCTTTGGAGGTGGTCAAGACTACGAACAATCCATCGTTGCCAAAGATCTCCCGTCAAAACGTGACGCTATTGATCAATACATTCAAGATAACAAAGTCATCTTAGCGATTTGTGGTGGTTTCCAACTTCTCGGACAATATTACATCCAAGCCAACGGTGTCCGCATTGATGGTATCGGTGTTATGGGCCACTATACCCTTAATCAGGAAAATAACCGCTACATCGGTGATATCAAGATTCATAACGAAGAATTCAATGAAACCTATTATGGTTTTGAAAATCACCAAGGTCGCACCTTCCTTTCCGATGATCAAAAACCACTTGGTAAAGTGGTCTACGGTAATGGTAATAACAAGGAAGATGGTACTGAAGGTGTCCACTATAAAAAACGTTTATGGTAGCTACTTCCATGGTCCGATTCTTTCTCGTAATGCTAACCTTGCTTACCGCTTAGTAACAACTGCCCTTCGTAACAAATATGGTCAGGATATTCAATTACCAAGTTATGATGACATACTCTCAAGCGAGATAGCTGAAGAGTATGCAGATACTAAATCAAAAGCTGAATTCGAGAAATAATTCTTTTAAACAAAAAAGTGAACCCTGGAGGGTCACTTTTTTTGTCGTATTTACTTCCAAAGACGTCTTTTCTTCATTTTATCTTCAATTTTACGATTATCAATCCTGAAAATAGCAATCATATCAAACAAAAGCCAGGTTCTTTTAGGATAGACAATGTATTTTGGAGACCAAATTGGAGAGAATTTTTCTTTGTAACGTTGCAATCCACTAAAAGAGTAAAAACGCTGAGCAAAAACATAAACTAAATTGGCAACCTTTTCCTCCATGAAACTATCTTCTTCAGTACCTACGTTAGCTAGGGGAGCCATCCCCATATCAAAGTATTGCTTGCCTTCTGCTTTGAAGTATTGGAAGAGTTTGACAAAAAGGTAGTCCATGACGCCTTCAGGAGCCTTTTCAAAGTCATAACGCATAAGATCAATGGTTGCCACCCTTTTATTTTGGGTTGGCATGATATTAGCGAAGGCCACAATTTCTCCTTCTTTACTCTCAACGATAGCAATCGGTGCTTGTTGTAAATAGGCTTCATCAAAGAAACCAAGAGAGAAACCTTTCTCCTTACGACCGTTAAGCCATATATCTGAGACTGCCTAAGCATCACAGGG
>ENA-OQCO01000126-OQCO01000126.1-human-gut-metagenome-genome-assembly--contig:-NODE-126-length-43018-cov-2.602691_pt1 | contig 43018 bp, 51 predicted proteins | sample MGYA00242500_ERZ504582 | MGnify/ENA primary metagenome ERZ504582 (study PRJEB26092, sample SAMD00036346) | human gut metagenome | host: Homo sapiens | study: EMG produced TPA metagenomics assembly of... | reverse complement strand
TCGTACCTTCATCACAAAAGCGCTTGAAGCAGGTAAAAACGTTGTCTCTGCCAATAAGGACTTGATTGCTACTCATGGAAAAGAGTTAATTGCTCTTGCTCAAGATAAGGGTGTGGCTTTCTACTATGAAGCTGCTGTTGCCGGTGGTATTCCAATTTTGCGTACTTTGGCTAACTCTTTGACATCTGACAAGGTGACTCGTATCCTTGGTGTGCTTAACGGTACATCTAACTTTATGATGACTAAGATGGTTGATGAAGGTTGGTCATATGAGGACGCCCTCAAGACTGCTCAAGAACTTGGTTATGCTGAAAGTGATCCAACCAACGACGTTGAAGGGTATGACGCCGCTTATAAAGCTGTTATCCTTAGCCAATTTGGTTTTGGTGCTACAATTGATTTTGACGACGTTTCTCACAAAGGCATTACGAACATCTCTACAGACGATGTGGCTGTTGCTCAAGAATTGGGTTATGTTATCAAATTGGTTGGTGATGTGCGTGAAGTAGAATCAGGTATCTCAGCAGAAGTATCACCAACATTCTTGCCAAAAAATCACCCACTTGCTAGCGTCAACGATGTTATGAATGCAGTCTTTGTTGAATCTATCGGTATCGGTGAATCTATGTATTACGGTCCAGGTGCTGGTCAAAAACCAACAGCAACATCTGTTTTGGCAGACATTATCCGTATTGCTCGTCGTCTTTCAGATGGCAATGTGGGTAAACCATTTAATGAGTTCCATCGTGACTTGCCATTGGCTAATCCAGCGGACGTTAAGAGCAATTACTACTTTGCCCTTGATACGCCAGATGAAAAAGGTAAAATCCTTCACTTGTCTGAAATCTTCAACTCAGAAGATATTTCATTTGAACAAGTCTTGCAACAAAAAGCAAATGGCACAACAGCTCGTATCGTTGTGATTACACATGCTATGTCTAAGACACAACTCAAAGCTGTTACTGAAAAACTTGAAGCAGCAGAAGATTTCACAGTTGTCAATACATTGAAAGTTTTGTCTAACTAATTGATAAGCCCATACTGGTGCGTATAAGAAAGGTATTCAAGGAGAAAAGTCGCTAATAGCTTTCCTCCTTTTGGTGTGTTATTATGAAAATTACTGTTCCAGCAACATCTGCCAATATTGGTCCAGGTTTTGATTCTGTGGGTGTTGCCGTCTCTAAATATTTGACAATTGAGGTGCTTGAACCAGCAGATGTATGGTTTATTGAACATGATTTGGGAGATATTCCTTCCGATGAAAATAACCTCCTCATTTCAACAGCCTTGCAAGTTAAGTCTGATTTGCAACCCCATAAACTGGTTATGACATCAGATATTCCCTTGGCGCGTGGGCTTGGTTCTTCTAGCTCAGTTATTGTCGCAGGGATTGAGTTAGCCAATCAATTGGCAGATTTGAAGCTCTCAGATGACGATAAACTTGATATTGCAACCAAGATTGAAGGTCACCCAGACAATGTTGCCCCAGCTATCTTTGGAAATCTCGTTGTAGCCTCTTATGTGGATGAACATGTTAATAGCATCGTTACAGAGTTTCCAGAGTGTGCCTTTATCGCCTTTATTCCGAGCTATGAACTTAAGACGTCTGAATCACGTGGCGTTCTTCCAAGTGATTTGTCTTACAAAGATGCTGTAGCTGCATCATCTATTGCCAACGTTGCCATTGCGGCTCTTTTTTCAGGGGATTTGGTTAAAGCGGGACGTGCCATCCAAGGAGACATGTTCCACGAACGCTACCGTCAAAAATTGGTTAAAGAATTTGCGACTATTAAGGAATTGTCAGGTCAATACGGTGCTTATGCGACCTATCTTTCAGGCGCTGGCCCAACAGTTATGACCTTGACACCAAATGATCAAGCTGAGGCTCTAAAAACGGCTATCGATGGTCTTGGTTTAGATGGTGAAACCCTCATCCTATCTGTGGATAAAGGAGGTGTTGTCGTTGACTAGAAAAAATCAAGGGCTACTCTTTGGTCTAGCCACCTATATTCAATGGGGATTTCTATCCCTTTTTTGGAAGCTTTTAGCAGGTGTTTCGGCTTACAACACCTTCTCGTGGCGGATTGTTTTTACAGTGGTGACTATGCTGACTTACGCCCTAGTCGCTAAGCAAAATACACGTTTCAAAAAGGAGCTTGTAGAACTTTGGCAAGATAAGAAAGCCTTGCTTCGTATGCTACTTGCTAGTTTTTTCATAGCAGCTAACTGGTTGATTTATATCTATGCTGTGGGTCATGGTCAAGCGACGCAGGCTAGCCTGGGCTATTACATTTTGCCTATTGTTTCTATCCTGTTTGCCCTCATTTTTCTTCGTGAATCATTGAGTAGGACCATGTGGGCAGCAGTAGTATTGGCCTTTATAGGAGTACTGGTTCTTATTGCCAATACAGGAAAACTTCCCATGGTTTCATTGGGGTTAGCTCTGAGCTTTGGTTTCTATAGTCTAATCAAAAAAGGGGTTAGGATTTCCAGTGACGTAGCCATGCTAGTAGAAAGTGGCTTGCTACTACCTTTTGTAGCTATCTATCTCGTTTTCTTTTCTCCAGAATCATTTTCTTCCTATTCGAGCATGGAAATGTTTCTCCTAGCCATATCCGGTGTGGTGACGGCCGTTCCATTGCTTTGCTTCTCAGAGGCAGTCAAAAGGGCACCGCTTAACCTTATTGGTTTCATCCAGTATCTTAGTCCTACGATTCAACTTCTCGTAGCCATCCTCATTTTTGGTGAGACGGTCAGCTTTGGAGAGCTGAAAGGCTTCTTCTTTATCTGGATGGCCATACTAGTCTTTGTAACTGGCCAAATAGTAACATTTCGTAGAAGTTCCTGATAGCTATCGGGAACTTTTTATAATGCCGACCTAAAAATGAGCCAAGTTTATCTGACAATTTTAGAACTTTAAGATATAATAGTAGTATTAGATTAAAATAGAGGAGAATTTTATGCGAAAAATGAAAAAGCTAGTGAGGTATCTGCTTCTGCTCGCTATTCCAGTTGCCATCGCTGCAGCCTTGTTTGTTTTTAACGGCTCAGGTTATCGCTTGTCAGAACAAGATGCTGCAGACATTGCTTACAAAAATGCAGGTGTCAAAACTTCTGAGATATCTCAATCAACAGTCTCAAAATCACGTTCTGGATTTTATGGAAATTATGAGATTAGTTTCACAACGTCAGACAATCATTTTGAGTATACGATTGACGGTCTGTCAGGGTCTATTTTGAAATATAAGAGTGACCATTCAATGTCTAAAGATGTTGACGGTGCTCAAAAAGGTGGAGAGCCTAAAGACGAGACTCAATCTAGCGAAAGTAAGGACGAGACGGCAGTGTCCAAAGAAACTGCACAAACGACAGCTCTTAATCATGCTGGCCTAGATGAAGGCTCTGTAACAAACTTGAAAACGGAGTTGAAGACCGAAGGAAACGGTAAAGTCTACAATATCAGTTTTGATTATGCTGCTAGTGGACTACGTTATAAATACGCGGTAAATGCTGATTCAGGAGCTATTGTAGTCTATACGACAGAGTATCTCACAGAAGCTACTGCAGCTGCGCAATAGATCCGTAGATAGTGGGAAAGTTCTCCTTATTTATTAAGGAGAATCCTTGCAATTTCTCTGAAATGTTGTAAACTTAAAGTGAAAACGATAACAGCAATTTTAGAGAGTACCGTAGAATAAAGGAAAATTTGACCATGAAAGAATTCCAAGCATTTAAAGATACGCTTAGCAATAAGACTCTCAAAGACATTTACGAAGAAAGTAAATTGGAAGTCCAAAATGAAACAACCGAGGTACGGAAGCCTTCTCAGTTGCCTTGGCAACCCAAATGGCTATAAATCTACTTGAAAGCTATGAAAAATGGCTCAAAGAAGAAAGAGCTAAGGAAGAAAAGTAAGATGAGATCCTTATCGACAGACAGGACTTTTCTAATGAGAATATAATGAGGAAATGGATTCATCTTTTAAGGTAAAATCGGTAGTCTAACTTATTTGCAAATTCAGGTCCCCACAATTTCATTTGTCTTGAGATTAAAAATGTGATAGAATAAGACTATTCAGAGGTGCTTTGAAGCCCATTTGTCACAGGAAGCGGTGGTACTGAGAAATCCGCACAAATGTCAAGCTGGTTGCTGATGGTCAAATTGAATAAAGAGAGGTGTGAGTGGTTGCCACTCAAAACTGGGTGGTACCGCGGATACATATTCGTCCCTGTCATGTTTATGACAGGGGTTTTTTATAGCTTTTAAAGAACCAAGACCGAAGGTCGCAGGTGAATCTAAAGATATTGGTGCAGACGGAGCGAAAGCGAGGTCAACATTGCTATCAAAGGAGGTTGTCATGAAGCAATCTTTTGAGACTAGTAAATTGTATTATGGTTTTCCTATTTTTATCTTGGGTTATCAGGATCAGACCTATGGTTATAATGTGACGACCTGTAGTTCTTCCTACAGTTTAGGAGATTGGCTTGTCTTCGGGGTAGGTAGCAAGGAAAATGCAGCAGACCAGATTAAACATTATCAGAAGTTCACTGTGAATATTCCTGATGAAAGTTTCATACTTCAGATGGAGCAGGCTGGATTTATTAGTCACCGTGAAAAGATTGCTGAACTCTGCTTAGGTTTCCGACCTTCTAAACTGACACAAGCACCTATCTTGGATGCCTGCCCAGTCGTTCTGGATTGTAAGGTCGACAGAATTATTGAGGAAGATGGTACCTGCCATATCTTTGCTAAGATTTTAGATCGCCTTGCTGATTCTGATTTGCTAGATGGCAGGGGCCCTTTTAAAAATGACCGCTTTGCACCGACTTACTTTATGGGTGATGGTCATAAGCGTGTCTATCGCTATCTGGATAACCGAGTTGAACCCATGGGAAGCTTCATCAAGAAAGCGAGGAAGAAAGATGACAAGAGCAGTATTACCACCTGATTGAATTGAGACGGAGCGTCTCGTTTTACGAGTCCGCAAAGTGGCAGATGCTGCGGATATCTATGCCTACGCTAGTTTGCCAGAAGTCAGTCCCCTATCCAGCAGGATTTCAACCTGTCCATACCTTGGAAGATGAGATTTATTATCTAGAGCATATCCTTCCTGAGCGTAATCGAAAAGACAATCTCTTAGCAGACTATGGCATTGTGGTTAAAGGGACCGATACAGTTATTGGCTCTGTTGATTTCAATCATCGCCACGACGATGATGTGCTGGAGATTGGCTATACTTTGCACCCAGATTATTGGGGTCAAGGTTATGTGTCCAGAAGCCGTGCGTGCTTTGATTGACCTAACTTTTAAGGAGTTGGGCCTTCACAAGATTGAACTGACCTGTTTGGGGACAATGTCCAAAGTCAACGAGTCGCAGAGAAGCTTGGTTTCACTCATGAAGCTTGCATAAGGGATCGCAAAGATGCTCAGGGCAACCGTTGTGACAGTCTGATATATGGATTGCTGAGGAGTGAATGGGAAGTCCAAGACCAACATTAAAAATAGAAATAACTAGAAAGGACACACACATGTCTAAAGAACTTTCACCTAAATACAATCCAGCTGAGGTTGAGGCTGGTCGTTACCAAAAATGGCTTGATGAAGATGTTTTCAAGCCTTCAGGCGATAAAAAGGCTAAGCCTTATTCCATCGTCATTCCACCACCAAACGTAACCGGAAAACTTCACTTGGGTCACGCTTGGGATACAACTTTGCAGGATATCATTATCCGTCAAAAACGTATGCAAGGTTTTGATACGCTTTGGCTTCCTGGTATGGACCACGCTGGAATTGCCACTCAAGCTAAGGTTGAAGCTCGTTTGGCCGAAAGTGGCATTTCTCGATATGACCTTGGTCGTGAAAAATTCCTTGATAAAGTCTGGGAATGGAAAGACGAGTATGCGGCAACTATCAAGGAACAATGGGGTAAGATGGGCCTCTCTGTAGACTACTCTCGTGAGCGTTTCACCCTTGACGAGGGGTTGTCAAAAGCCGTTCGCAAGGTCTTTGTAGAGCTTTACAAAAAAGGTTGGATTTACCGTGGTGAGTTTATCATCAACTGGGATCCAAAAGCCCGCACAGCCCTTTCTGATATTGAGGTCATTCACAAGGATGTGGAAGGTGCCTTCTACCACATGAACTACATGTTAGAAGACGGTTCACGTGCCCTGGAAGTGGCAACAACTCGTCCTGAAACCATGTTTGGGGATACTGCCGTAGCTGTTAACCCAAATGATGATCGTTATAAAGACTTGATTGGTAAAAATGTTATCTTGCCAATTTTGAACAAGCCAATCCCAATCGTTGGCGATGAACACGCAGACCCTGAATTTGGTACTGGTGTGGTTAAAATCACTCCTGCTCATGACCCTAACGACTTCTTAGTTGGTCAACGCCATAACTTGCCACAAGTCAATGTCATGAATGATGATGGCACAATGAATGAATTGGCTGGCGAATTCAACGGTATGGACCGCTTTGAAGCACGTAAGGCCGTTGTTAAGAAATTGGAAGAAATCGGTGCCCTTGTCGAAATCGAAAAGATGACTCACTCAGTTGGTCACTCAGAACGTACAGGTGTGCCTGTTGAACCACGTTTGTCTACACAATGGTTCGTTAAGATGGACCAACTGGCTAAAAATGCCATCGCTAACCAAGATACAGACGATAAGGTTGATTTCTATCCACCTCGTTTCAATGATACCTTCCTTCAATGGATGGAACATGTCCACGACTGGGTTATCTCTCGTCAGCTTTGGTGGGGTCACCAAATCCCTGCTTGGTATAATGCTGAAGGTGAAATATACGTTGGCGAAGAAGCACCAGAAGGTGACGGCTGGAAACAAGACGAAGATGTTTTGGATACTTGGTTCAGTTCTGCCCTCTGGCCATTCTCAACTATGGGCTGGCCTGATGTCGACTCAGAAGACTTCAAACGTTACTTCCCAACCTCAACACTTGTCACTGGTTATGACATCATCTTCTTCTGGGTGTCTCGTATGATCTTTCAATCATTGGAATTCACAGGTCGCCAACCATTTAAGAATGTCCTTATCCACGGTCTTATCCGTGACGAGCAAGGACGTAAGATGTCTAAGTCCCTTGGTAACGGTATTGACCCAATGGATGTTATCGAAAAATACGGTGCTGATGCCCTTCGTTGGTTCCTTTCAAACGGTTCTGCACCAGGTCAAGACGTGCGCTTCTCCTACGAGAAAATGGATGCTTCTTGGAACTTCATTAACAAGATTTGGAACATCTCTCGTTACATCCTTATGAACAATGAAGGGTTGACCTTGGATGTGGCGCGTGAAAATGTAGCTAAAGTGGCTGCTGGTCAAGCAGGTAATGTCACAGACCGTTGGATTCTCCACAATCTCAACGAAACTATCGGAAAAGTTACTGAAAACTTTGACAAGTTTGAATTCGGTGTGGCTGGACACATCCTTTACAACTTTATCTGGGATGAGTTTGCGGACTGGTATGTTGAGTTGACTAAGGAAGTGCTTTACAGCGATAACGAGGACGAGAAAGTTATCACTCGTTCTGTCCTACTTTACACTTTGGACCAAATCTTGCGTCTCCTTCACCCAATCATGCCATTCGTGACAGAGGAAATCTTTGGTCAAATCTCAGAGGCTCTATCGTCACAGCTGAATACCCAGTGGTTCGTCCAGAATTTGAAAATGAAGAGGCGGCAGCTGGCGTTGAGGCCCTTAAAGACGTGATTCGATCAGTTCGTAACTCACGTGCAGAAGTTAACGTAGCGCCAAGCAAGCCGATCACCATCTTGATTAAGACTAGCGACAGCAAGCTCGATGCCTTCTTTAATGACAACATCAATTACATCAAACGCTTCACAAATCCAGAACACTTGGAAATTGCAGCAGATGTCGAAGTACCTGACTTGGTTATGTCAAGCATCATCACAGGCGCAGAAATTTACTTGCCACTCGCAGACCTTCTCAACGTCGAAGAAGAGTTGGCTCGTCTTGAAAAAGAATTGGCCAAATGGCAAAAAGAACTTGACATGGTTGGTAAGAAACTCTCTAACGAGCGCTTCGTAGCCAATGCCAAACCAGAAGTCGTCCAAAAAGAACGCGACAAACAAAAAGATTACCAAGCTAAATACGATGCGATAGTAGTGCGTATTGATGAGATGAAGAAATTGGTGAAATAGAACAAAGAGACACGGTGAAATGCCGTGTCTTTTATTGAAAGTAAACGCTTATACAAAAAGAATGAAAATGTTAGGAAAAGTCAGTGAAAATGTCCCAAAAACCGTCAATTCGTTGACTTTCGTGGAAAATAGGACTAAAATAGCATGGTAAAAATAATTAAAAGGAGAATTCTACTATGAATTTAACTATCTTAGGCCTCGGTTTGGCCGTTATGGGTGTATCTATTGGTGAGGGTATCCTCGTTGCCAATATCGCTAAGGCTGCAGCTCGCCAACCTGAGATGTTTAGTAAACTTCAAACATTGATGTTTACTGGTGTTGCCTTCATCGAAGGTACTTTCTTCGTATTGTTTGCCCTTAGCTACATTGTCTAATAGACAAATAAAAAAGATGGAGGAGGGATGAGCAGTGGAAACTACAAGTAATCCAACCGTCTCATTATTTGGGATTGATTTTGACTTGACGATCCTTGCCATGTCTCTCTTGACAGTAATTATCGTTTTTGGAGTGGTTTTTTGGTCAAGTCGTGATATGACCATTAAACCAAAGGGAAAACAAAATGTACTCGAGTTCATCTATGAATTTGTGAACAATACCATTTCTCAAAGTCTTGGAAAATTCACAAAAAATTATAGTTTGCTCTTGTTTGTAATTTTCACCTTTGTGTTTACAGCAAACAACTTAGGTTTGCTTGTATCTGTTAAAAGTGAGCATTACAATTTTTGGTCTTCTCCAACATCGAATTTCGGTGTTACTATCACTCTTTCTTTGATTATTACCCTCGTTAGTCATATTGAGGGGATTCGTAAAAAAGGGTTTAAAGGCTATCTCAAAGGTTACCTTTCACCATACCCAGCTATGCTCCCAATGAATATTTTGGAACAATTTACCAACCTTGCATCATTGGCCTTGCGTTTGTTTGGTAACATTTATTCTGGTGAGGTACTAATTGACTTGATTCTTCAATTAGTGAAATGGTCTGTTTTTGCAGCACCTATGTCCTTTGCTTTGAACCTTGTCTGGGTTGCCTTTTCAGCTTTTATTGGGTTCATTCAAGCCTATGTCTTTATTATCCTAAGTTCTAACTACATTGGTGATAAAGTCAACGAAGAATAATTAAGAAAGGGAGAAATGAAATGTCATTACTGATTAATAGTACGACACTTGGTAATATCATTATTACGCTCGGCTCAGTTTTTCTCTTGTATTACCTCATTCGTAAATTCGCATGGGATCAAATTACAGGAATCTTTGTCGCTCGTGAAAAGAAAATTGCCACAGATATTGATAGTGCTGAAAATGCTCGTCAAGAAGCAGAAATCTTGGTACAAAAACGTCAAGAGGAGTTAGCTGCCGCTCGCACAGAAGCAACTCAGATTATTGATGAGGCCAAGAAAACTGGTAAAACTAAAGAGTCAAAAATCATTGCAGAAGCATATGATGAAGCTAAACGCTTGAAAGAGAAAGCAAATCAAGATATCGCCCAAAGTTGGGTGGAAGCACTTGCTGGCGTTAAAGGTGAGGTTGCTGACTTGACTGTCCTTTTGGCAGAAAAAGTCATGAAACAAAACCTTGATGCAAAAGCGCAATCTGACTTGATTGATAGCTATCTTGATCAATTAGGAGATGCTTAATGGATAAGAAAACACAAGCTCTTGTTGAGCAGTATGCCAGAAGTCTGGTAGAAGTCGCTTTTGAACAAGACGCCGTGTCAACAATCCAAGAAGAAGTAAGGCAGATCCTAACAGTTTTTGCTGAAACAAATCTAAAAACCTTCTTGTCTCAAGTAAATGTGACAAGCGAGGCTAAAAAAGAAAGTTTAAGTTTCTTTCAAGAGTCTTGTTCAGTATACATGAACAATTTTCTTGAGGTAATTTCACTCAATGACCGAGCTAACATTCTTTATGATGTCTTGAAATTGGTCCTTGAGCTCTTTGATCAAGAAGACAACACTTACGATGTCACTGTGACATCAGCAAGTCCCTTGTCTGAAGAACAAAAAACTAGACTTTTGACGATAGTTTCACAAAAATTTGAGATTAAGACACGTCGTTTAGTAGAAAAAATTGATGAGGAACTCATTGGAGGATTCGTCATCAAAGCAAAGAATAAGTTTGTTGACACGTCAATTCGTAGTCAATTACAAGCATTTAAAATGAATTTGAAATAGAAAGTGGTGTGACTTTTGGCAATTAATGCACAAGAAATTAGCGCTTTAATTAAAAAGCAAATTGAAAACTTCCAGCCAAATTTTGACGTCACAGAAACTGGTGTAGTCACTTATATCGGTGATGGTATTGCCCGTGCTCGTGGACTTGATAATGCCATGAGTGGAGAACTTCTCGAATTTTCAAATGGTGTCTTCGGTATGGCTCAAAACCTTGAGTCTAATGACGTTGGTATCATTATTCTTGGAGATTTTTATACAATTCGTGAAGGTGATGAGGTTAAACGTACTGGTAAAATCATGGAAGTGCCAGTAGGTGAAGCTCTTATTGGTCGTGTCGTAAACCCACTTGGTCAACCAATTGATGGTCTTGGAGATATCAAGACAACTGCAACTCGTCCAGTTGAAGCACCTGCACCAGGCGTTATGCAACGTAAATCAGTTTCTGAACCACTCCAAACTGGTCTTAAAGCGGTTGATGCTTTGGTTCCAATTGGACGTGGTCAACGTGAGTTAATCATCGGTGACCGTCAAACAGGTAAAACATCTGTTGCGATTGATGCAATTTTGAACCAAAAAGGACAAGATGTGATTTGTATCTATGTTGCTATTGGTCAAAAAGAATCAACTGTCCGTACACAAGTTGAATCACTTCGTAAACATGGTGCTCTTGATTACACAATCGTTGTGACTGCCTCAGCATCACAACCATCACCATTGCTTTACATCGCGCCTTACGCTGGTGTTGCAATGGCTGAAGAGTTCATGTATAACGGAAAACATGTCTTGATTGTTTATGATGATTTGTCTAAGCAAGCCGTGGCTTACCGTGAACTTTCATTGCTTCTCCGTCGTCCACCAGGTCGTGAAGCCTACCCAGGGGATGTATTCTATCTCCACTCACGTCTTTTGGAACGTTCAGCTAAGCTTTCAGATGATCTTGGTGGCGGTTCAATTACTGCCTTGCCAATCATCCAAACACAAGCAGGAGATATCTCAGCTTATATTGCGACAAACGTTATTTCTATCACAGATGGACAAATCTTCTTGCAAGAAAATCTTTTCAACTCAGGTATTCGTCCTGCGATTGATGCTGGTTCTTCAGTATCACGTGTTGGTGGTTCAGCACAAATCAAAGCAATGAAGAAAGTTGCTGGTACCCTTCGTCTTGACTTGGCTTCTTACCGTGAACTTGAAGCCTTTACACAATTCGGTTCTGATTTGGATGCCGCAACACAAGCTAAACTTAATCGTGGACGTCGTACAGTTGAAGTGCTTAAACAACCACTTCATAAACCAATTCCGGTTGAAAAACAAGTTCTTATTCTTTACGCTTTGACACATGGCTTCTTGGACAGTGTTCCGGTTGATCAAATCTTGGATTTTGAAGAAGCCCTCTATGACTACTTTGATAGCCATCATGAGGATATCTTTGAAACAATCCGTTCAACTAAGGATCTTCCTGAAGAAGCTGTGCTTAATGAAGCTATCCAAGCTTTCAAAGATCAATCGGAATACAAATAGAGATAGGGAGGACAGCATATGGCAGGCTCTCTAAGAGAAATCAAAGCAAAAATTGCTTCAATTAAGCAAACGAGTCATATTACAGGAGCCATGCAAATGGTTTCTGCTTCTAAATTGACACGTTCTGAGCAGGCTGCTAAAGATTTCCAAATCTATGCCTCAAAAATTAGACAGATCACAACAGATCTTCTACATTCAGAATTGGTTAACGGTTCTTCAAATCCGATGTTGGATGCACGTCCAGTTCGTAAGTCAGGGTATATTGTCATTACTTCAGATAAGGGATTAGTTGGAGGATATAATTCAACCATTCTTAAAGCTGTCTTGGATATGATTAAACGTGACCATGATTCTGAAGATGAATATGCTATCATCTCTATTGGTGGAACAGGTTCAGATTTCTTCAAAGCTCGTAACATGAATGTTGCTTTTGAACTTCGTGGCCTTGAAGATCAACCTAGTTTCGATCAAGTCGGGAAAATCATTTCTAAAGCTGTAGGAATGTATCAAAATGAGCTTTTTGATGAACTTTATGTGTGTTACAATCATCATATTAATAGTTTGTCTCGTGAAGTTCGTGTTGAAAAAATGCTTCCAATTGCTGATTTTGATCCTAATGAATCTGAAGGCCATGTATTGACCAAGTTTGAATTGGAACCAGATCGTGATACTATTTTGGATCAACTCTTGCCACAATATGCTGAGAGTCTTATCTACGGTGCTATCGTAGATGCCAAAACAGCTGAGCATGCTGCTGGTATGACCGCAATGCAGACTGCCACTGATAATGCTAAGAAAATAATTAACGATTTAACAATTCAATACAACCGTGCACGTCAAGCAGCCATTACTCAGGAAATCACTGAGATTGTTGGCGGTGCTAGTGCACTTGAATAGCTAGAGATTTGTCTTGATTTGACATACAATAAAAAGGGATGATTGTCATCCAGAAAACTATCATAAGGAGAAAACAATGAGCTCAGGCAAAATTGCTCAGGTTGTTGGTCCTGTTGTAGACGTAGCGTTTGCAACTGGCGATAAACTTCCTGAGATTAACAATGCATTGGTCGTTTACACTGATGAAGAAAAGTCTAGACGTATCGTGCTCGAAGTAGCTCTTGAACTTGGAGAAGGTGTGGTTCGTACCATTGCCATGGAATCTACTGATGGATTGACTCGTGGGCTAGAAGTTCTGGACACAGGTCGTCCAATCAGTGTTCCTGTTGGTAAAGAAACTCTTGGACGTGTCTTTAACGTGCTTGGAGATACCATTGACATGGAAGCACCTTTTGCAGATGATGCAGAGCGTGAACCAATTCATAAAAAAGCACCTACCTTCGATGAATTGTCAACAAGTACTGAAATCCTTGAAACAGGGATTAAAGTTATCGACTTGCTTGCCCCTTATCTTAAAGGTGGTAAAGTCGGACTTTTCGGTGGTGCCGGTGTTGGTAAGACTGTCCTTATTCAAGAGCTGATTCACAACATTGCTCAAGAACACGGTGGCATTTCCGTGTTTACGGGTGTTGGGGAACGTTCACGTGAAGGTAATGACCTTTACTGGGAAATGAAGGAATCTGGCGTTATCGAAAAAACAGCCATGGTCTTTGGTCAAATGAATGAACCACCTGGAGCACGTATGCGTGTTGCCCTTACTGGTTTGACTATCGCTGAATATTTCCGTGATGTTGAAGGACAAGACGTGCTTCTCTTCATTGATAACATCTTCCGTTTCACTCAAGCAGGTTCTGAAGTATCAGCCCTTCTTGGTCGTATGCCATCAGCCGTTGGTTATCAACCTACATTGGCAACTGAAATGGGTCAATTGCAAGAACGTATCACATCAACTAAAAAAGGTTCTGTTACCTCAATCCAAGCTATCTATGTCCCGGCCGATGACTACACTGACCCAGCGCCAGCAACAGCATTCGCTCACTTGGATTCAACAACTAACCTTGAACGTAAGTTGACACAAATGGGTATTTATCCAGCTGTTGATCCATTGGCATCAAGCTCACGTGCCCTTTCACCTGAAATTGTTGGTGAAGAACACTATGCTGTTGCGACTGAAGTTCAACGAGTACTTCAACGATACCGTGAATTGCAAGATATTATCGCTATCCTTGGTATGGATGAATTGTCGGACGAAGATAAAACATTGGTTGGACGTGCTCGTCGTATCCAATTCTTCTTGTCACAAAACTTCAATGTTGCTGAACAGTTTACAGGTCAACCAGGTTCTTATGTTCCAGTTGCTGAAACTGTTCGTGGCTTTAAAGAAATCCTTGAAGGTAAATATGACAACCTTCCTGAAGATGCCTTTCGTAGCGTAGGACCAATTGAGGATGTAGTAGCTAAAGCTAAAGCTATGGGCTACTAATGAGGTGAAGATATGGCACAAATGACCGTACAAGTGGTAACTCCAGATGGTCTTAAATATGACCACCATGCCAGCTTTATCCACGCGGTTACTAAAGATGGTCAAATTGGTATTTTGCCAGGCCATATTAACTTGATTGCTCCACTTGAAGTGGATGAGCTCAAGGTTCGTCGTGTGGATGACGAGAGTCACGTCGATTGGATTGCCGTAAACGGTGGTATCATCGAAGTTAAAGATGATTTCATTACTATCATTGCCAATTCAGCAGAACGTGATCGCGACATTGACGTTTCTCGTGCCGAACGTGCCAAGCAACGTGCCGAACGTGTCTTGGAAGAAGAAACAAAACGTGTCTTGGAAGAAGCAACAAAATCTGATCGTAATGATGATGTTCAACGTGCTCAGATTGCTCTCCGTCGAGCACTTAATCGTATCAATGTCGGTACAAAAATAAGATAAAAAAAACGGGACCTAAGTCTCGTTTTTTTATTTATCCTTAAAGAAAATATGAGAACTAGCAATATTACCACAGAAAGCTAGTTTACAAATTAATTTGAGTATAAAAGATTAAATAAAAGTTTTAAAAATGAAAACGGTTAATTTAGATTTTACTTTAGTTTAAGATATCAAAGTGTTATAATATAAGCTGTTAGCTTTATGTTTTTTATGAAATGTAGGGTAACGTAATAGAAAGTATGAGTTTTTTAGATATGAAAATTGAAAAGAAACATCTTTTGGACTATACCATTTTGATACCTTATTTAATTTTATCAGTGGTTGGTTTGATTGTGGTTTATTCAACAACGAGTGCTCGTTTAGTAACTTTTGGAGCCAATCCTTTCGCATCAGTTATGAACCAAGGTGCCTTCTGGCTAGTATCCTTATTATTTATCTTTTTTATTTATCGATTGAAATTGAATTTCCTTAGAAAAGATAAGGTCTTAGGAGCTGTAATAATTGTCGAAATTATACTTTTGGTTGTTGCGAAATTTTTCACTAAAGAAATTAATGGAGCGAATGGATGGATTGTACTGGGTCCCTTATCTTTCCAACCAGCGGAATATCTTAAGGTTATTGTTGTTTGGTATTTGGCGCACACCTTCTCAAAACAACAGTCTGCTATAGAACATTATGATTATCAGGCTTTAACTAAAAATAGGTGGATACCGAGGACTAAAGAAGAATTTAATGACTGGCGTTACTATTTGCTGGTAATGATTGGCTTAGTTGCCATCCAACCAGACTTGGGAAATGCGGCTATCATCGTATTGACAACGGTTGTCATGTTTTCAATTTCTGGTGTTGGTTATCGCTGGTTCACGGCACTGTTTGCTGGTATTGTAGGGCTGTCGTCTGCTTTTCTTGGATTGATTGCTTTGGTTGGAGTACAAAACATGGCTAAGGTACCTGTCTTTGGATATGTTGCCAAGCGTTTTGCAGCTTATTTTAATCCTTTTAAGGATTTAACAGATTCAGGACTTCAGTTATCTCATTCTTACTATGCTATGAGTAATGGGGGGTGGTTCGGTCTTGGTCTCGGAAATTCGATTGAGAAACCGGTTATCTCCCAGAAGCAACGACAGACTTTGTGTTTTCAATTGTTATTGAAGAGTTAGGTCTCATTGGAGCAGGTTTGATTCTTGCCCTTCTCTTTTTCCTTATTCTTCGTATTATGATTGTAGGAGTAAAAGCTAGAAATCCATTTAACTCTATGATGGCACTTGGTGTGGGGGCTCTCATGCTTATGCAAGTTTTTGTTAATATCGGTGGAATCTCAGGTTTGATTCCATCGACAGGGGTTACCTTCCCTTTCCTTTCACAAGGTGGTAACTCTCTTCTGGTAACTTCCGTTGGTATTGCTTTTGTCTTGAACATTGCTGCTAATGAAAAACGAGATAATATTGTTCAGGCTATTGAGGAAGGGTTGTCTCAGACTCAAGAACTTGAAAATCAAAATGAAAAAATTGTACCTTTGAGAAGAAGTCGTTAGCATACGACTTCTTTTTGTCTTTTGGAGTGTAGTCATGGTTTGGATAGAATGAAAAGATTATAAAAGTAGTAGAAAGAGTATTATTGAAAGAAATATTTGTGATTACTATAAAGAAAAACTGAAAACTATATAAAATACTTGCAATTCTATGACATTTTGATAGAATAGTAGAGTAAAGTTAGACTGTATTGCCTACTGTCTATCTATAAAATATATTTTATTGGAGGCTTTTCCTAAATGGCAAAAGAAAAATACGATCGTAGTAAACCACACGTTAACATTGGTACAATCGGACACGTTGACCACGGTAAAACTACTTTGACAGCTGCAATCACAACTGTATTGGCTCGTCGTCTTCCTAGCGCAGTTAACACACCAAAAGACTACGCTTCAATCGACGCTGCTCCAGAAGAACGTGAACGCGGTATCACAATCAACACTGCACACGTTGAATACGAAACTGAAAAACGTCACTACGCTCACATCGATGCGCCAGGACACGCGGACTACGTTAAAAACATGATCACTGGTGCCGCTCAAATGGACGGTGCGATCCTTGTAGTTGCATCTACTGACGGACCAATGCCACAAACTCGTGAGCACATCCTTCTTTCACGTCAGGTTGGTGTTAAACACCTTATCGTCTTCATGAACAAAGTTGACTTGGTTGACGATGAAGAATTGCTTGAATTAGTTGAAATGGAAATCCGTGACCTTCTTTCAGAATACGATTTCCCAGGTGATGACATTCCAGTTATCCAAGGTTCAGCTCTTAAAGCTCTTGAAGGTGATTCTAAATATGAAGACATCATCATGGACTTGATGAATACTGTTGACGAATACATTCCAGAACCAGAACGCGACACTGACAAACCATTGTTGCTTCCGGTCGAAGATGTATTCTCAATCACTGGTCGTGGTACTGTTGCGTCAGGACGTATTGACCGTGGTGTTGTTCGTGTTAATGACGAAGTTGAAATTGTTGGTCTTAAAGAAGAAAGCCAAAAAGCAGTTGTTACTGGTGTAGAAATGTTCCGTAAACAACTTGATGAAGGTATTGCCGGTGATAACGTCGGTGTCCTTCTTCGTGGTATCCAACGTGATGAAATCGAACGTGGTCAAGTATTGGCTGCGCCTGGTTCAATCAAGCCACACACTAAATTCAAAGGTGAAGTTTACATCCTTACTAAAGAAGAAGGTGGACGTCACACTCCATTCTTCAATAACTACCGTCCACAGTTCTACTTCCGTACAACTGACGTAACAGGTTCAATCGAACTTCCTGCAGGTACTGAAATGGTTATGCCTGGTGATAACGTGACTATCGACGTTGAGTTGATCCACCCAATTGCCGTTGAAAAAGGTACAACATTCTCTATCCGTGAAGGTGGACGTACTGTTGGTTCAGGTATCGTAACTGAAATCGAAGCTTAATTAATATTAAGTTCCCAATACAATTATTAGTCAGACAATAATTGAGAGAGTCGAGTTTACTCGGCTCTTTTTGGTCTTTAAATATCTGAGAGTCTTCTTTGTTTGCATTTAGTTGACTAAAGTTAGCTTTTATAGAGAACAATCTTAATAAAGCAAGTCGAGTTTTCGGAATTTTCCTAAAAACCTAGTAATAGTAAGGGATTTGTGATAAAATAAACGAGTAAATAAAAAAAGAAGAGGTATGTGAAATGTCACGTAAACCATTTATCGCTGGTAACTGGAAAATGAACAAAAACCCAGAAGAAGCAAAAGCATTTGTTGAAGCTGTAGCGTCAAAATTGCCTTCAGCTGACCTTGTTGAAGCTGGTATTGCGGTTCCTGCTGTTGATTTGACAACTGTTATTGCTGCTGCTAAAGGTTCAAACCTTAAAGTTGCTGCACAAAACACTTACTTTGAAAATTCAGGTGCTTTCACTGGTGAAACTAGCCCACAAGTTTTGAAAGAAATCGGTACTGACTATGTTGTTATCGGTCACTCAGAACGTCGTGACTACTTCCACGAAACCGATGAAGACATCAACAAAAAAGCTAAAGCAATCTTTGCTAACGGTATGATTCCAATCATCTGTTGTGGTGAATCTCTTGAAACTTACGAAGCTGGTAAAGCAGCAGAATTCGTAGGTGCTCAAGTTTCAGCTGCTTTAGCTGGATTGACTCCTGAGCAAGTAGCTTCATCAGTTATTGCGTACGAACCAATCTGGGCTATCGGTACCGGTAAATCAGCTTCACAAGACGATGCACAAAAAATGTGTAAAGTTGTGCGTGATGTTGTGGCAGCTGACTTCGGTCAAGAAGTCGCTGACAAAGTACGTGTTCTATACGGTGGTTCAGTTAAACCTGAAAACGTTGCTGAATACATGGCTTGTCCAGATGTTGACGGAGCTCTTGTAGGTGGTGCATCACTTGAACCTGAAAGTTTCTTGGCATTGCTTGACTTCGTTAAATAATGAATAAAAAGTTCGAGAACTGTTCTCGAACTTTTTTGTTTGTAAACATATGTCTAAAAAACTAAACCTAATAAGATAAATATGTGGTTATATAAATAGAGTTTTGAAACGTTTTGTGGTTTGATGATATGCTAAGATGTACACTCTTTTACCATAGGCTATATGCTTTCTGAGATTGTTCATTTAGCCTAAAATTTGATAAAATAGAAGGTGAATAAACAACAAAGGAAATATCATGTCTAAAGGGTTACTAATCTCAATCGAAGGACCAGATGGGGCTGGAAAAACTTCAGTTTTGAAGGTGCTTTTGCCACGTTTAAGAGAGGTTTATCCAGCTCAGGTCATAACGACACGTGAGCCGGGTGGCGTGGCTATTGCAGAGCAAATCCGTGAAGTTATTCTGGATATAGATAATACGGCTATGGATGCTAAAACAGAACTTTTGCTCTATATTGCTGCTCGTCGCCAACATTTGGTTGAAAAAGTTTTACCAGAACTTGAAAATGGCAATATGGTTATCATGGATCGCTTTATTGATTCCTCGGTAGCCTATCAAGGAGCAGGCCGAGGGCTTGATCAAGATGAAGTTGCTTGGTTAAATAATTATGCGACGGATGGTCATAAACCTGATTTGACCTTGTTGTTTGATGTGGATTCTGAAACTGGTTTAGCTCGTATTGCGGCAAACGGTGAGCGAGAAGTCAATCGTTTGGATTTAGAAAAACTTGATATGCACCAACGTGTACGTCAAGGATACTTAGATTTAGCTGAAGCTGAGCCAGAACGTATTAAGAGAATCGACGCCTCGCAAACTTTGGAAGAAGTTGTAGAGGATACCTGGGAAATTATTAAAAGTTATTTATAAGGAGCAAGATGAAGTTAGCTGAATGTCAAAGAAAACTTTTTGAAAAGTTTTCACAAATTATCAGAGAAAATCGTTTGAGTCATGCTTATTTATTCTCGGGTGATTTTGGAAGTCTCGACATGGCTATTTGGCTAGCGCAGAGTCGCTTTTGCTTGACTCCTGAGGATGGTCTTCCTTGTAGTCACTGTCGTCCGTGTCGTTTGATTGCACAGGGAGATTTTTCAGATGTTAAATTGGTTGAACCGCAAGGGCAGATTATAAAAACAGATATTATTCGTCAACTGACAAGAGAGTTTAGCCAATCGAGTTTCGAGGGCCACGCTCAAGTGTTTATCATTCGTGATGCAGATAAAATGCATGTTAATGCGGCCAATAGTCTCTTGAAGTTTATCGAAGAACCTCAGAGTCAGATTTATATTTTTTTGTTAACAGCTGATGATAGTCGTATCTTGCCTACGATAAAAAGTCGAGCGCAACTCTTTTATTTTCCTAAGAACAAGGCCTATTTAGAAGACTTACTCCAGAGAGAAGGTTTGTTGCTGACACAGGCCAAAGTTTTAGCGGATTTTGCTAAGGATGAAACGCAAGCTTTGAGTTTGTCTAAAGATAAAAAGGTTCTTGATGTCATCGATATAGTGGAGCGTTTTGAACAATCCTTGCTGGCTAATCACGACCTTCTTTATTTGGATGTTGCAAAGTTGGCCGTCCAGTGTAGTGAAAAATCGGAACAAGAGATGGTATGGGCTTTTTTAACTTATCAATTGGGAAAGGAGATACAAAATCCACAAGCACGACGATGGTTAGATTTAGTTTTTAAGGCACGTGAAATGTGGCTTGCTAATGTCAGCTTTCAAAATGCGATGGAGTATTTGGTATTATCATGACAGAAGTCATTGGAATCAAATTTGAAGAAAATGGAGCGGTAGAATACGTTGTTCCTGATAAAAATTACACCAAAGGTGACTTTGTAGTCGTTTTGGAGAAAAAAGATAAGCGTCTAGCCCAGGTTGTTATGGAAAATACTGTTTTTCCAGAGGTTAGTTTACCTGTGGATTTGAATCGGGTCGAAGGCTTGGCTAGTGAGAGAGATTTCGCTAGATATGATGAAAATCTTTTAAAGGCTGAACAGAGTATGGGAGTAGTGGCTGATTTAATTGCTCAAAATCAGCTAGATATGAAAGTGGTGGACATAGTCTTTCCTCTAAATAGCTCTTATGTGCTTATCAGTTTCGTGGCTGAAAAGCGGGTAGATTTTCGTCAATTGCTCGAGGATTTGGCGGCTTATTTTAAGACGCGAATTGAGTTACGTCAAATTTCCAGTCGTGAGGAATCAAAAATTTATGGTGGTTTAGGTCCTTGTGGACGTGCACTGTGTTGTTCTAGTTTTTTGGGCGAATTCCCACCGGTATCGATTAAGATGGCTAAAAATCAAAGTTTGTCCTTGAATTCTGGTAAGATGAACGGTGTCTGTGGACGTCTCATGTGTTGTCTCAGTTATGAAGATGATTTTTACCGAGACAGTAAGGCTAGTTATCCTGACTTGGGTGAAGAGATTGAGACCAAGGAAGGTAGAGGTCAAGTCATTGCTATTGATGTGATTGCAGGGACTGTTAAAATTATGTTTGACAAAGGGGGAGCTCCCCTAACTTATGGAGTGGAGGAAGTTCAGCTAAATGGAAAAGCGTGAATTGTATGATAAATTCGAAGAATTATCACAAAATTTGATGTCAATGTTGGCAGAGGTAGAAGCGATTAAGGCGAACTTCTCAGGGATTTTCGAGGAAAATACGGCTCTCAAGTTGGAGAACGACAAGTTACGTGAGCACTTGAGTCAAGTGGTTCAAGAGGAGACAGGGACTAAAATGTCTCATGGCAAGGTGAACCTCGAGGCTATTTATGATGATGGATTCCACATTTGCCCAGATTTTTATGGTCAACGTCGTGATAATAATGAAGCTTGTGGATTCTGTGCAGAATTGTTGTACGGAGATTAAGCATGCAGGTTCAAAAGAGTTTTAAGGGACAATCTAACTACGGTACCCTTTATTTGGTTCCCACACCTATTGGGAATTTGCAGGATATGACTTTTCGCAGTGTGCAAATCTTGAAAGAGGTGGATCTTATTTGTGCGGAGGACACGCGTAATACGGGTCTCTTGCTCAAACATTTTGAAATTGAAACCAAGCAGTATTCTTTTCATGAGCACAATGCTTACGAGAAAATTCCAGATTTACTGGAACGTTTGAAGTCAGGCCTTTCTTTGGCTCAGGTTTCTGATGCGGGTATGCCTTCTATTTCGGATCCTGGTCATGATCTGGTCAAAGCCGCCATTGCTGAGGATATTCCTGTAGTAGCCCTACCTGGCGCATCAGCTGGTATTACTGCTTTGATTGCTAGTGGTCTAGCGCCTCAACCTCATATTTTTTATGGTTTCCTCCCCCGTAAAAAAGGTCAGCAGATTGATTTTTTCAAGGAAAAGCTGTCTTATCCTGAGACACAGATTTTTTATGAGTCGCCTTATCGTGTGGCAGATACCCTTGAAAATATGCATGAGATCTATGGCAATCGCCAAGTGACACTAGTTAGAGAACTGACCAAGCTTTACGAAGAGTACCAACGAGGAACTATTTTAGAAATTTTGGATTATATTGCTAGTAATCCACTCAAGGGTGAATGTTTACTGATTGTAGCTGGGGCTTCTGAAAATGATAGGGAAGGATATCTAACATCAGATGTTGCTCCAATCGAGGCTGTTGAAGGTTTAATTGCTTCTGGCATGAAGCCTAATCAGGCTATAAAAACCATTGCTAAAGAACGGAAAATAAATAGACAAGAGCTTTATAACCTTTTTCATGGGGTGTAAGAAGCTCTTTTTTATGGTAACATAAGATGTTAGAAAATAAAAAATTATCAAAAATTCCAATAAATAAGCTTGTGGGATTTTTTTTTGTGTGATATTATTTAACATAAAAATAATTTCTTTTGATTGGAGTGGTTTTATGGATACAGGTAGTACTGCCTTTATATTGATATGTTCAGCCATGGTGTGCTTGATGACACCAGCTTTGGCCTTCTTCTATGGTGGTCTGGGGCGTCGAAAAAATGTCATTAATACCATGATGATGTCTGTTCTTCCCTTAGCAATTGCCTCTCTCTTGTGGGTTGTTGCTGGTTATTCACTTTCTTTTGGTGGTCAAGGCTATTTCTTTGGGAATATTAGTCATCTCTTTTTACATGGAGTCTCTGAAACGACTTCAAGTCGTGGTCTAGCTATTACTGATCTCTTATTTTCGGCTTTTCAGATGATGTTTTCCATTATCTGTGTGGCGATTTTGACAGGTTCAGTAGTAGGACGTATGCGCTTTACTCCTTTAGCTATTTTCATAGTCTTTTGGTTACTTTTGGTCTATTATCCTTTTGCACATATGGTATGGGGAGACGGAATTCTTGTCAAGTGGGGGACGATTGACTTTGCGGGTGGTGATGTGGTCCACATTACTTCAGGTGTTTCGGCTTTGGTTTTGGCAATTGTTGTTGGAAAACGTCGTGACTATGGGATTTTAGAGCACCGTCCTCATAATGTTCCTTTTGTTCTGTTGGGAGCGAGTCTTCTGTGGTTTGGTTGGTTTGGTTTTAATGCAGGTTCTGCCCTAGCTCCCAATGGATTAGCAGTTCATGCTCTTGTGACTACGCATTTTTCTGCAGCAGCTGCCATGTTTTCGTGGCTAGCTCTTGAAAAATATGTGACAGGTCATCCAACTTTGGTCGGTGCTTCGACCGGTTTAGTAGCCGGGCTTGTTGCCATCACGCCTGGGGCTGGCTTCGTTTCCATCTGGAGTTCCATTCTAATTGGAGCCATGGTTAGTCCGGTTTGTTTCTATGCCATTTCTGTCTTGAAAAAACGCACTAACTATGATGATGCTTTGGATGTTTTTGGTTGCCATGGTGTCGGAGGAATCTTTGGTGGTTTGTGTACAGCTGTTTTTACAACACCAAATCTAGCCATAGATAAGGCTAATTTTGGACTTATCTATGGAAATGCTCGTTTGTTTGTAGTGACAGTTCTAGCCATTGTTTTCACAGTTACTTGGTCGGGGCTGGTAACCTATGGTATCATAAAAGTAATTGGCCACTATATACCTTTGCGCGTCAGTGACCGTGATGAGGCTATCGGTCTTGATGACTGTGAACACAAGGAAACAGCCTACCCAACCTTTATGGGTATGGATTCGTAGGAGGATACTGATGAAAAAAATCGAAGCGATTATTCGTTCGGATAAATTGGAAGATTTGAAAAATGCCTTGACTGGTAGTGGTTTGACTAAGGGAATGACTGTGAGTCAGGTCTTGGGTCATGGGACCCAACGTGGCTTTGCGGAGTTTGTCCGTGGTCAACGGATTGTTCCGACCTTATTGGCTAAGGTTAAGGTGGAAATAGTAGTCAAGGATCTGGCAGTTGATGAGGTTGTGGATACTATCCGTAGCGCTGTGGCGACAGGCGAAGTCGGTGATGGGAAGATTTTTATTGTTCCTATTGATGATGTCATTCGTATTCGTACTGGCGAACGGGGCGGAGACGCTATTTAATGTCATATTGAATTAGGGCTTAAACCAGTTGGTTTGTGTCTTTTTTAGTGAATTTTGATATACTTACAGGAGTTAGTATGATTGAGGGGGTGACTGATTGGCGAAAGGAAAAAAGAAAACTAAGTCGAAAGCTAGACCTAAGAAATCTAAAAAGAAAAAGAAGTCTGTCTTGCTTTTTCCTAAATTTTTCCAAAAGTGGAGTCTGATTTTTATTGGCCTATTTTCCTTATTGGGCCTCTTAGCTAGTTTAAATTTTCCAAGATTGACTATGGAAAAAAATATGACGCCTACGGATGAGACGACGGTTGCTTTTATTGCTGAGATTGGTGAGACGTCGCGCTATTTGGCAGCTAGAAATGATCTTTATGCATCTGTCATGATAGCTCAGGCTATTCTAGAATCTGACTCTGGACAATCACAATTAAGTCAAAAGCCACTTTACAATTTCTTTGGAATTAAAGGAGAATACAATGGTCAAAGTGTAACCTTACCGACCTGGGAGGATGATGGTAAGGGAAATCCCTACCATATCGATGCTGCCTTTCGTTCCTATGGTTCTGTGGAAAATTCTCTACAGGACTATGTGGAGTTTCTTGAGGGTAGCTACTATGTCGGAGTACACCGCTCCAAAACGAGAAGTTACAAAGATGCGACTGCAGCCCTAACAGGTGTTTATGCCACCGACACGACCTATGGTGATAAGTTGAACAGCATCATTGAACAATATCAGTTAACTATTTATGACACATATTAGGGTTAAGAAGGATAAGAAAAATATGAACCAGAACCAAGTGAAACTCATTGCAATTGACATGGACGGGACCCTCTTAAATAGCCAAAAAGAGATACCTGAAGAGAACATCAAGGCTATTCAAGAGGCGACTGCAGCAGGTATTAAAATCGTACTATGTACAGGTCGCCCACGTTCAGGCATTGTTCCCCATTTTGAAAAATTGGGTCTTAGTGAAGAAGAGTTCATTATCATGAACAATGGTTGTTCAACTTATGAAACTAAAAATTGGACCTTGCTTGAATCTGAAAGTTTATCTCGCTCTGAAATGGAAGAACTCTTGCAGGCTTGTGAAGATTTCCCAGGGGTGGCTCTAACCTTTACTGGTGAAAAAAGTTATTATGTTGTGGGTAATGAGGTACCTGAGCTAGTAGCTTATGATGCTGGGACTGTTTTTACAGAAGCGAAAGCTAGAAGTTTGGAAGAAATCTTTGAGGAAGGGCAAGTGATTTTCCAAGCTATGTATATGGCTGAATCTGAACCTTTGGACGCCTTCCAAAATGCTGTGCAAGATAGACTTGATCAGAGCTATAGCACAGTTCGTAGTCAAGAATATATTTTTGAAGTCATGCCACAGGGGGCAACTAAGGCTAGCGGGCTTAAACATTTAGCTGAAAAGCTTGACATTAACCGGGATCAAATCATGGCTTTGGGTGATGCTGCCAATGACCTTGAAATGCTACAGTTTGTAGGTCAAAGTGTTGCCATGGGAAATGCTAGTGATGACATCAAGTCTTTGAGTAAATATGTGACCTTGACAAATGATCAGGCAGGTGTAGCCTACGCCATTCGCACCTGGGCTTTATAAGAAAAAGACCTTTAGCTTTTAATTGCTAAAGGTCTTTCGATTTCGGATAATGGCAATGAGAGTGGTTAGTGTAATGGTGATATCTATGATGGCAGCGGGGTAAGCCTTAATGGTCAAATCGTAAATTAGCCAGAGTAACATATTCTCAATAATGACCCAACGAAGCTACTGGAGGTTTCGTGTGATAGCAATTGATAGACTATAAGAGACTGAAGAGATGATTGGCAAATAGCCAATAACCCCAAGTTGATTGAGATAAGGATCCTACGATGGTTCGAAGAATAATGAGGATGGACAAAATAGTCTTGGTCATTTTCTTTTTGATCATCAAACGATTTCTGATGATGGAAATAATAATGGTTAAGGCACTGGTATAGCCACCCAATAAGAGGTTAGCAGCGGCAGTGAAAATGTAGTCGGTAATTTGCCAGACGAGCATCTTATTTTTTGATTTTGCAAAAGAGGATATGGCAACACAGAGGGTTCCAATGGCTGAGAGTACTTGTGCTAGAAGGTAAGATTGTCATGATGCAACTTCCAATTTTTTCCTTTCTTATATCACAAGAAAGAAGGATTTATTTCGATGATATCTATCCGTTAACTAAAATTATTCCTGGTGAGGATGAAGTTAACAAGTACGAAGCGCTTTACTTGAATCGTTTGCTTATCACACAAGCGCCAGCCATTGCCCTTGGTAATGCTAAGAAAGAGTTGGTTCACTTAGCATCATATACCATTCAATCTTTGGAGGATTCGTACGCTTTCTTTGATAAAGGTGATGAGAAATACTTTGACAAGGTAGAGAAGTATGAAACAGCTGTTAACAGTATTGATGAAGAGTTAACAACTTACTTGATTGAAATCTCTAACGAATTGCTTAGTGTTTATGAAAACGAAATTTTGGCAAGTGTTTTAGATTCTGTTCGTGACTTGGAGCGTATTGGTGACCTGGCAGTTGCAAGTGCCAACCTTTCACAACATATTCATAATAAAGGAATTGAATTCTCTGGGACTGCTAAGGCTGAGCTTGAGGATGTTTATAATCGCACGCACCGTATTGATCTTGATAGTATTCGTGTTGTTGTGGATGATGACAAAGTGCTTGCAGGTCAAGTTATCCTTCGTCATGAAGAGTTGAAAAAACTTGAAAAACAATTGCGTATGATTCATACCAAACGTCTTAATAATGGTGAATGTACTGCGCAGGCAGGTATCAACTATGTTGATTACCTCTCATATTACACACGTATCGCAGACTATGCCATCAACCTTGTTGAAAAGGTTACAGAAGGTGTGATTTAATATCGAAAGTCGAGAACTTTTCTCGGCTTTTCTGATATAATGAAGGCGTATTGAGAACATAGAAAATTGATGAGAGGTAGTCCTATGACTTATTATATTTCAGCCAAACGTTTTTATTTTGATCATAAGGTCAAAGAAGGTGGCTACTTGGCGGTCACAGATGGTCGTTTTGGTAAGTGGACAGAATATGTACCAGAAGGTGCAGAAGTGCTAGATTACAGTGATTATCAGATTGCTCCTGGCCTTGTGGACACTCACATTCATGGCTTTGCGGGGTACGATGTTATGGATAATTCTGAGGAAAGTCTTCTAGGCATGAGTCAAGTCTTGCTTTCAGCAGGTGTGACTTCTTTCTTACCGACAGCATTGACAGCGCCATTTGAAGAGCTAAAAGCTATCTGTCAGACAACAGCAGAGACGGCTGGTAAGGAGCCTGGTGCTAAAATCCAGGGACTCTTCTTTGAAGGACCGTATTTCACTGAGAGCTATAAGGGAGCGCAAAATCCTAAATACATGGGCAACCCAAGTATCGAACAGTTGCAAGCCTGGCAAGAAGCGGCTCAAGGAAAGTTAATCAAATTAGCCCTGGCTCCCGAGCGTGAAGGAGTGGCTGACTTTATTAAAGAAGCGACTAAACAAGGTGTAACGATTGCTTTAGGACACTCCAATGCTACTTATGAAGAAGCCATGGCAGCAGTGGAAGCTGGTGCTTCAGTCTGGGTTCACGTCTACAATGGAATGCGTGGCTTTAGTCACCGTGAGCCTGGTATGGTTGGTGCAGCCTTTGATACTCCTGAGACGATTGGTGAACTGATTGCGGATGGTCATCACGTGGTTCCTGCAGCTTGTAAGGTACTCATCAAGCAAAAAACGCCTCAAGGAGTTACCCTTATTACAGATTGTATGTCAGCGGGAGGTTGTCCTGATGGTGACTATATGCTAGGTGAGCTCCCTGTTATTGTAAAAAATGGTACCGCTCGTCTTAAGAAAGGTGGTAACCTAGCTGGCTCTATCCTACAACTCAAAGACGGTGTCAAACATGTGGTTGATTGGGGACTCGTGACGGTTGCTCAAGCCTTACAAATGGCAACTAGTATTCCTGCTAAATCGGTTGGACTAGAAAATATTTGTGGCAGCCTTAAAGTTGGTCTCCCAGCCGATTTCATCGTCTTAGATGATTCCTTGGAGTTACAAGCAACCTATATTGATGGGTGTAAAGGTTGGGAGAAGTAATACTATAAGCAGTGCTTTCTTATTTAAGTACTTTTTTTGTTTTTTACAGAATTATAACAGTAAAGGTGTAAAATGGAAATAGCTTTTATTTTATAGGAGGTAATATGTCAAAACGTATTTGGAGCATTGCCCTGGCTTATATCGGTGTAATGATTGGTGCAGGAGTATCTTCTGGACAGGACCTCTTGCAGTATTTTGTCAGTTTTAGAGCCTGGGGGTTGATAGGTGTTATTGTCCTTGGTGTTCTACATGTTGGTTTTGGCCGTTTGATGATTTCTCTAGGAAGTTATTACCGTTCTGATGACCATTCAGTCGTTCTGGCTGAGATTAGCCATCCCGTTATTTATCGTATTCTGTATTCTGGACATTGCTCTGATTATCACATGCTTTCTTTTTGGTTTTGTTATGACGGCAGGTGCAGGGGCTAATTTAAATCAGCAGTTTGGTATGCCGATTTGGGTAGGCGTCTTCCTCTGTACAGCCTTGACTATCTTTGTTAGTTTATTAGATTTCAAGAAAATCATCGGTGTTATTGGAGTCTTTACCCCTCTGATTTTGATTATAATTGCCATGATTTTCGTGACCAATGTTTCTGGGGCGTAACTGGGATTTTGTAGAGATGAATAAGGTGTCTCAAACCATTCAATTACCCTTCCCAAGCGTTTGGATGTCTGTGATCAATTATTTTTCTGTTTGTGTCATGTCGGCTATAGCGATGGCCTTTGTTATGGGAGGCTCTATTCTCAAAATTGATGAAGCTGAAAAGAGCGGAGCATGGGGAGGCTTCATGGTTGGTGTGATTTTCTTCATCACGACCTTGATTCTCTTTGCTAACAGTGATAAAATTGCTAGATTGGATGTTCCTATGTTGGCTATTGCTAAGGAAGTGAACCCTATCTTTGCGACAACTCTACGCCTTTGTGATTTTTGGTATGATTTTCAATACCGTCTTTAGTCTTTACTATGCCCTTGGAAAACGCTTCTCAGCGGGAAGTGATAAATGATACAAGTTCTTTGTGGCTGCCTTTGCCCTGGCTGGTTTTGCTATATCCTTTATGGGTTTCCGTCAACTGGTGGCAGTTATGTATCCCATTATTGGTTATCTGGGGTTGTTGATGTTGGTTGTCCTAGTTGTAGCTAGCTCCGCAAAAAAGCAGAATTCGCAAGGAAAAAGAAATTCGAAATCATCTTTTAGGTATTGTCGAGAAAGCTTATGATTCTGAACAAGATTTAACATCTCAGGATAAGGAAAAGGCAAAACAACTTCGAGAAGCTTCGATTATTGATAATGATATTCTCCATGAAGATACCCATGCACATGTCCGTCAGGAAATGGGACTCGGTAAGAAGGGTTAGAATTTTATTTTACAAGTTTCTCTATTTTTGCTATAATACTGATAAGAAAGAAGAGCTTATGGCGTTTTTCTAGCGAGCTTGGGATAGTGAAAGCCAAGTAGAACAAAGTAGGCAACGGCGCTTTCTCTCAGCGAAGAGCTGAGTACAAACAGATAAAATGAAGTAATAAATTAGGGTGGAACCGCGTTTCTGACGCCCCTAGGTTGAACGACTTAGGAGCAGAGACATGGTTCTTTTTGCATCCTGAGTCTCAAAGATAAAGGAGTAAATCATGTCTAAAAAATTGACTTTCCAGGAGATCATCCTTACTTTGCAACAATACTGGAATGACCAGGGTTGTATGCTCATGCAGGCTTATGATAATGAAAAGGGTGCGGGTACGATGAGTCCCTACACCTTCCTTCGTGCCATTGGTCCGGAACCATGGAATGCGGCTTATGTTGAGCCATCTCGTCGTCCAGCAGACGGTCGCTACGGGGAAAACCCAAATCGTCTCTACCAACACCACCAATTCCAAGTGGTCATGAAACCATCACCATCAAACATTCAAGAACTTTATTTGGAGTCATTGGAAAAATTGGGCATCAACCCATTGGAACACGATGTTCGTTTCGTTGAAGACAACTGGGAAAACCCATCAACTGGTTCAGCTGGTCTTGGTTGGGAAGTTTGGCTTGACGGTATGGAAATTACTCAGTTTACCTACTTCCAACAAGTTGGTGGCTTGGCAACTGGACCTGTTACCGCTGAGGTCACTTATGGATTGGAACGTTTGGCTTCTTACATCCAAGAAGTAGACTCTGTTTACGATATTGAGTGGGCTCCAGGTGTTAAATACGGAGAAATCTTCCTTCAACCAGAATATGAGCACTCAAAATACAGCTTTGAAGTCTCAGACCAAGATATGCTTCTTGAAAACTTTTGAAAAATTTGAAAAAGAAGCAGGACGTGCTTTGGAATTGGGTCTTGTTCACCCAGCCTACGACTACGTATTGAAATGTTCACACACTTTTAACTTGCTTGATGCTCGTGGTGCTGTTTCTGTTACAGAACGTGCTGGCTATATCGCTCGCATCCGTAACTTGGCGCGTGTTGTAGCCAAGACCTTCGTTGCAGAACGTAAAAAACTTGGTTACCCACTTCTCGACGAAGCCACACGCAAAAAACTCCTCGCAGAAGAGGAAGAATAAAGAGAGTTACAGGAAAGGAAAAGGGCGAACAGAGTGAGCCCATATGGTACCCAGAGGCAAGTCAAAGGCTTGCTAAAGGGATAGAGGTGCCGCCGTACTGCCTGGTGGAGATTTTTGAAACCTCAAGTTCAAAATCAGTTGATTAAATCCACTTTGATGAGACTGTTGGAAATCTATGGCAAGTAGACATAGGATTTCCCTATAGCCCCTCACAAAGTTGGTTAGCAACGTCCCCAGTATCTTAAGGTGCCTATCAAAAAGAAGAAGATGTAAAGGAAAAAACATGACAAAAAACTTATTAGTAGAACTAGGACTTGAAGAGTTGCCAGCCTACGTAGTCACACCAAGTGAAAAACAACTGGGTGAGAAAATGGCAGCTTTCTTGGGTGAAAATCGCCTTTCATATGAAAGCATTCAAACCTTCTCAACACCTCGCCGTTTAGCAGTTCGTGTACTTGGTTTGGCTGATCAACAAACCGATTTGACAGAAGATTTTAAAGGACCTTCTAAGAAAATTGCCTTGGATGCTGATGGAAACTTCTCAAAAGCTGCCCAAGGATTTGTTCGTGGGAAAGGCTTGACGGTTGACGATATTGAATTCCGTGAAGTCAAAGGGGAAGAATATGTCTATGTGACGAAACATGAGGCTGGAAAATCTGCCAAAGAAGTATTGGCTGGTATCCCAGAAGTACTTGCTTCATTGACCTTCCCCGTCAGCATGCACTGGGCTAACAACAGCTTTGAATATATTCGCCCTGTTCACACATTGATCGTTCTTTTGGGGGATGAAGCCCTTGAATTAGACTTTTTGGGTATTAAGTCAGGTCGTGTTAGTCGTGGGCACCGTTTCCTCGGGCACGAAGTGGAAATCACCAATGCGGATTCTTATGAAGAAGACCTTCGTACCGTTTACGTGATTGCAGATAGTAAAGAGCGTGAAAACATGATTCGTGAGCAAATCAAAGCTATCGAAGCAGAACAAGGTGTTCAAGTCCAAATCGAAGAAGGTCTTTTGAACGAAGTTTTGAACTTGGTCGAATACCCAACTACCTTCATGGGAGGTTTTGATACTAAATATTTGGACGTTCCAGAAGACGTTTTGGTGACATCAATGGAGACCCATCAACGTTACTTTGTGGTGCGTGATCTTGATGGTAGGCTTAAACCAAACTTTATCTCAGTTCGTAATGGGAACGCTGAGCACTTGGAAAATGTCGTTCGAGGAAATGAGAAAGTCTTGGTGGCGCGTCTCGAAGATGGTGAATTCTTCTGGCGTGAAGACCAAAAACTCAAGATTGAAGATCTCGTTGCTAAATTAGCAAACGTCACTTTCCATGAAAAGATTGGCTCTCTTTCAGAACATATGGCACGTGCTGGTGTCATTGCGGCTTCATTGGCTGAGAAAGCAGGTTTGACTGCTGAGGAAAAGGCAGCAGTAGCGCGTGCAGCAGAAATCTACAAATTTGACCTCTTGACTGGTATGGTTGGTGAGTTTGATGAGCTTCAAGGGATTATGGGTGAAAAATATGCTCTCCTTGCTGGTGAAGATGAGGCAGTAGCGACAGCTATCCGTGAGCACTACCTTCCTGATTCAGCAGACGGAGCCCTTCCTGAAACGAAAGTTGGTGCTATCCTTGCCCTTGCGGATAAATTGGATACCCTCCTTTCCTTCTTCTCAGTCGGTTTGATTCCATCAGGTTCCAATGACCCTTATGCGCTTCGCCGTGCAACACAAGGGATTGTTCGTATCTTGGATGCCTTTGGTTGGCACATTCCTATGGATGAGTTGATTGACAGTCTTTACGGACTTTCATTTGATAGTCTCTCATATGACAATCAAGCAGAAGTTATTAGATTTATCAAGGCCCGTGTGGACAAGATGATGGGTAGCACACCAAAAGATATCAAAGAAGCTGTCCTTTCTGGTTCAAACTTTGTAGTAGCAGATATGCTTGAAGCAGCTGAAGCTCTTTCAGAAGCTGCTAAGACGGATGGTTACAAGGCAGCTGTTGAGTCACTCTCTCGTGCCTTCAACTTGGCAGAAAAAGCAGATACTTCAGTAGCAGTCGATGCTAGTCTCTTTGAAAATGATCAAGAAAAAGCCTTGGCTCAAGCAGCAGAAAGTCTTGAATTGACAGGTTCAGCTAGCGACAAATTGGCTCAACTCTTTGTTCTTAGCCCAGTCATTGATGCTTTCTTTGACAATACGATGGTTATGGCAGATGATGTGGCTGTTAAAAATAACCGTTTGGCTCTTCTTTCTGCTCTTGTGACTAAAGCTAAAACTGTTGCAGCCTTTAACCAATTGAATACAAAATAGAGGTAAGAGTAAATGGATTCTAAAAAAATAGCTCGAATCAATGAGCTTGCAAAAAAGAAAAAAACAGAAGGCTTGACACCAGAAGAAGCAGTAGAGCAAGCAAAGCTTCGTGAGGAATATATTGCGGGTTATCGTCGTGCTGTTCGTCACCACATTGAAGGAATCAAAATTGTGGATGAAGAAGGAAATGATGTGACACCCGAAAAACTACGTCAAGTCCAACGTGAAAAAGGTCTACATGGGCGTAGCCTAGATGATCCTGAATCATAATAATTTAAAAATAGGGGCTTGAATTTAGTCCGAGCTCCTATTTTTTAAATTAAAATATTCTGAATTATATACACAATATTGACCAATTGTTTCAAAAATGGTACAATATAAGTTATATTAAAAATAGCTGGGCTCTCTGAGTCGTATTAAATAGAATTGGAGTGAAAAAATGTCACAAAAGCAACATCATAACGACGACGATAACCAGACTAAAAATGGTATGGTACGAGGTCTTCAAAACAGACACGTTCAGCTGATTGCCATCGCTGGTACAATCGGTACAGGTCTCTTTCTTGGGGCAGGGCGTTCCATTTCCCTAACAGGACCTTCAATCATCCTAGTTTATATGCTGACAGGTGTCCTCATGTACCTCATGATGCGAGCTATCGGTGAGATGCTCTACATGGATCCGGATCAACATACCTTTATTAACTTTATTACGAAATACCTTGGTAAAGGCTGGGGATTTTTCTCAGGGTGGTCTTACTGGGTATCGTTGGTATTTCTTGGTATGGCAGAAATTACAGCCGTTGCAAACTATGTGCAGTTTTGGTTTCCAAGTTGGCCTGCCTGGCAAATTCAGATTGTCTTCCTATTTATCTTGAGTTCGGTAAATTTGATTGCGGTTAAGATTTTCGGGGAAGTTGAGTTTTGGTTTGGGATGATCAAGATTATCACCATTCTTGCCTTGATAGCTACAGGGATCTTTATGGTAGCAACTAACTTTGAAACGCCAGCTGGACATGCGAGCCTTATTAACATTACACAAGGCTTTCAAATGTTTCCTAAAGGTTGGGTAAGCTTTGCCATGGCCTTCCAGATGGTTTTCTTTGCCTACCAAGCTATTGAGTTTGTAGGAATTACAACATCTGAGACAGCAAATCCTCGTAAGGTGTTGCCAAAGGCAATCAAGGAAATTCCGGTTCGTATTGCAATCTTCTATGTGGGAGCGCTCATTGCCATTATGGTTATCTTTCCGTGGCAGAAGCTCCCAGTTAATGAGTCACCGTTTGTAATGGTCTTCCAAATGGCTGGTATCAAGTGGGCGGCAGCTCTCATTAACTTTGTTGTCTTGACAGCAGCAGCCTCATCTTTGAACTCAACACTTTATTCAACTGGTCGTCACCTTTTTCAAATCGCTAAGGAAACACCAAACAGCAAGGTTATGAAATCTTTGAAGCTTGATACCTTGGCACGTAATGGTATTCCTTCTCATGCCATCATTGTATCAGCTATTGTGGTATGTATCTCAGCCTTTATCAATGTCTTACCTGGTGTGTCTGATGCCTTTGCTTTGATTACCGCATCGTCATCAGGTGTTTACATTGCTATCTACATCTTGACCATGCTTGCTCATCTCAAGTACCGTAAATCTCAAGAATTTATGGCAGATGGCTTCCTTATGCCAGCCTATAAAATTCTTAATCCTTTGACTATTGCATTTTTTGTCTTCGTCTTTGTTTGTCTCTTCTTGCAAAAGTCAACTGTTGTTGGAGCTATTGGATCAGTGATCTGGATTGTGGTATTTGGTATCTATAGTAACTTAAAATATAGTAAATAAACCAACCTAACTCACCTTTCTGGTGAGTTTTTTATTGCAAAAAAAGGACACAAGGTGTTCTGGTTATAAATTATGCAATGCTTTCTTGGTTTCCGTGTTGAAGAAAATCACCTAAGAGGCTTTTGCTGCGGTGAAAAATAGCAGGCTTGTGATTGTTGTGTGCACGCCTATTTATATCTAGTTTGGCCCATTCAAGTGCTTGATAAGCATTTCGATCTGATACCGTAGAAGTACCAATGTAGCTGTAGATACCTGCCTGAGAAAGAATAAAGCCTTGAAGTTGGCGAATGTGTTCGTCGTTAAGTGCTTCTGAAAAATATATCTTAACAGTCTTATAAGTTAAGGATTGAACAGACTCAACGATAGGCGACTCTGCTAAGAGATGTAGCAATGCTTGATGTTTAGTAAAGTACTTATCATAGTCCATTGGAAGAATAATAGTATGGGCAATCCAATCCTCTAAATTAGCTCTAGCTTTTTCACTAAGTCTTTTAGCTGTAATATTGAGGGTATCTATGGTGAAAGGAAGCTGGTCGATGTGAGCAGTGTTAGAACCATATGCCTTTCTGAAAAGCGGTGTACTTGATAGAATTTGTCCAGTAGGTGAAATAATCGCCAAGGCGGTTTCCTTGGTTTGGTAACCAAGTTCCTGACATTCCATGCTAGCGTAAGTGTCTTTAAATTCAATAATTGCTCTTGTTTTCATCGTATAACTCTCTTTCTGTTAGTTTATAAACTAACAATAGTTTAACACGACTTAAAGTCTTGGTCAAGATTTTACATCCAAAAACAAAAAATAATTTTGTAAGGGTTTGCAAAATTATTTTAACTCTGATATTATATAACCATAGCAAAAGGATTGTTACTGGTCTGCAGGCAAAACCTAGATAAATACGAAAAACTAATGGGAGTAGTGCATACTCAATCCAATTGGTTCTTGGTATTTATTTAGTTTTTTTGTTGAAAAGCCTCAAAGCAACTAAAATCCTAGAAAAAAAGGAGCCCTTATGGCTAAATATACTGAATTAGCTGAGGACATTCTCAAACACGTTGATGGTAAAGAAAATATCAATAGCTTGAAACACTGTGTGACACGTTTGCGCTTTGATTTGAAAGATGAGTATAAAGCAAATGATAACTATCTTAAGAATCGTGATGGTGTCGTTACTGTTGTGAAGGCATGAGGTCAATATCAGGTGGTTATCGGTAACCATGTCCCTGATGTTTATGCGGAGATTCTTCAAGTTGGCGGTCTACCAGCAGGTGGTAGTCTGGATCTTGATGAAGGTGATGCACCAAAGGGAAATCTCTTTGACCGCTTTGTATCTCTAGTCTCAAGTATTTTTCAACCTTTCCTTGGGCCTTTGGTTGCAGCAGGGATTATCAAAGGTATAGTTGCTATCATGGCAGCATGTGGCTTGTCAGCTACAACGAGTCCTATGTATGTTATCTTGAATGCAGCAAGGAGATAGTGTCTTCCAATTCTTGCCAATCTTGATTGCATTAACATCTGCCCGTCGTTTCAAGGTTAATGAGTTTACAGCTTTTGCGATTGCAGGAGCACTTGTTTATCCTGATCTTGCTACACTAGTCACACTGCTCTTCAAAAGGCTGATCAAGGGCATGTTCTAGGAGTAATTCCTTTTGCACTTCCTGCAGGAGGTTACCTTTCAACTGTGATGCCTTCTATCTTAGCAATTTGGGTGGCTTCATACATTCAAAAATTCTTTACCAAGATGACACCAGATGTGATTAAAGTCTTCGTAGTACCTCTTTTTACATTACTCATTACCGTTTCCATTAACATTCTTGGTGGTGGGACCAGTTGCCAATACTTTGTCTGATGGATTGACAAATCTTTTCCAAGCAATCATGAACTTCAATCCGATTGTCTTTGGTCTTGTACTTGGTATTTTGTGGCAAGTCTTGGTTATGTTCGGAATGCACTGGGCACTTATTCCTCTTGCAATCTCAGACGTGGCAACAAACGGTAGTTAAGTATTCTTTCAGCAGCACTTTTGCCATGTTTTACGCAAACAGGTGTATTGGGAGCTATTATGCTTAAGACAAAAGAAGAAAAAGTCCGCACCATCTCTATGCCAGCGTTTGTTTCATCTATTTTTTGGGTTACAGAACCAGCTATCTATGGTGTGACACTGCCAATGAAAACACCATTCTACATTTCATGTGGCGTTTCTAAATTGATGGGAGCTGCCATGATAGCCCTAGATATTAAGATGTATTCAACTGGTGGTCTGGGTGTCTTTGTCTTCCCAATCCTTATTGGCTCGGACGGTAGCCTACTAAAGTTATCTTTGCGATTCTTATTGCTGTCCTTGGCGGTGTTTCTCGCCTTCCTCATCCAACTCTTTGTACGAGTACCAAATCTATAATAGTGGCGGTGAAGTAGCTAAGGCTGAGGGAAAAGCTGATGAAGCTGCACCTGTTCCTAAAGAAATTCAACAAGAAATCATTGCTAGTCCGCTTATCGGTAATATTGTACCGCTTAACCGTGTACCCGACCAAGTCTTTGCATCAGGAGCTATGGGTAAGGGGATTGCTATTGATCCTACTGATGGTGTAGTTGTTGCACCAGCTAAGGCAACTGTTAATTTAGTCTTTCCTACTGGGCATGCTATTGATTTAACAACTGAAAATGGTGCAGAGCTTCTCATCCATATTGGTATGGATACTGTTTCATTTGCTGGTAAAGGTTTCAAGACCTATATAGAAGCCGGGGATGTCGGAGAAGCAGGCCAAAAACTTATAGAATTTGACCTAGCAACTATCCGAGACGCTAAATTACCAGTCATCACACCGGTCATTGTGACAAACATTACTGACTTCGGTGGTGTCTTAACTACTAAAGAAGCCCGCGTTAACGCTGGTGATTATCTCCTCGCTGCTGTTAAATAAAAATAAATCCGAGAAGCTGATTCTCGGATTTATTTTTATTTGAATTTGTAGTCTTTAATTACTTCGACTGAATTAACAGTTAGATTTTCTTTTGGTTTGTTATTGTCATCAACTTCAAGGTTAGCAATAGTATCAACGACATCCATGCCTTTGATGACTTGTCCAAAGACGGTATATTTCGTATCACCAGCAGGGTAACCACCTTTTTTATAGGCGTCAATGATAGGTTTTGGATAGCCTGCGTTTCCTAGTTGCTTACTTTGGTCATCCTTGTTTTGAACGATGAAGAATTGGCTGCCGTTTGAATCTTTGGCACCTGTATTAGCCATAGCAAGTGCGCCACGAATGTTGTAGAGGAATGGTGTAGGCTCAACAGCGAAACCTTTCTTCCATATAGATTCTCCACCGGTACCATCTCCCTTAGGATCACCACTTTGAATCATGAAGTCCTTGATAACACGGTGGAAGGTAAGACCATCGTAGTACTTATCCTTGGCATGCTTCAAGAAGTTTTCAGAAGCCTTAGGAGCAAGCGTAGGGAAGAGTTTAACAGTGGTATCACCTTTTGAAGTATGGAGGATAACTTCAGCTTCGTCCTTGCCGACTTTGTCTGTCAACTGTGGAAAAGCCTCTTTTCCAGATTTTTGAGCTTTTTCTAATTGTTTAGTGAATATCTTGTTATCCACGTAAGCATCTCCACGAACAGCACGAGAAATATTCTCACGGTAGACAAATCCTAGTCCGGCGATAACAAGTATAATAATTAATGGAATGTACTTTTTAATGTTTTTCATATATAACTCCTTTGGTGCATTATAACTACTATTTTAGCAGAAAAAAACCTCTTGGGAAACGGTTAACAGAGGTATTTAATTATGCTAGAATGAAATTATCAACAATAAATTGAACATGGGACTAGATATAGGGAGAGGTTGCCTCAAGGTGTAAAGTGAGGTCAGCCTTTTTTTAAGGGACATTTGCACCAACCTTGATCTGAGATAGTTGTCTAAATCCTTACTATAGAAAACTTCACTAATTTGAAGGAATGTCTTGTTTAGATTTCTTGAAAAAAGGAGATCTTTATGTCAACTAAAGCAGAATGAGCTGAACTCTTTGAGTCGGTACATGGGCGTAAACCTATCCCCCAAGAATTTTTGGACGCTAAAGCAGCTGACTTTGACACTAGCGCTTTGACTGCTCAAGTAGCATCTGTACAAGAACCAGCTAATGAACCTGTCGCTGAAGAAGTGCCAGCAGAACAAGCTGATGTTGCTGAAACAGCTGAAGGTGCTGTCACAGAACAAGCAAGCAGTTAATCACCATTTGGAACGGCAGCCTTCTCAGAAGCACCTGCGCAACAACTAATACCACAATTTGATTCAAGCATGTTTGAAAAGGGATATATCCCTACAGCTTAAGGATTCGGAACTGTACCTAATTCAGTAGATAGCTCAGCGGATAAACCACTCTTCAACCTTATCTTGCCAATCGTTGCGATTGCTCTTGCAGTAATTTTTTCCATCTTGGCATGGTTTGTCAGTCCTACTTGGCTCTTCATCATTTTGACAGTCCTTACAGTTACTGTAGCAGTCGTTTCGCTTGTCTTCAGCCTTAAATCAAGCAAGAAATTGCTCTCGATCATCGCAATAGGTGTTGCTGGTCTTATGATCTTTGTGTCTATTGGTGGTTTGATTTTCCAAATATCTCAAAACTCTAGTGATAGCACAAGCTCAAGCAAGACATCAAAAGTTGCTGATAAAGATGATGACAAAAAATGATGACAGCGATTCAAAATCAGACTCAAAAGGTGATAGCACTGACGTCAACGATTACATTGACAAAAATACTAAACTTGACTGGAATGAATCTAAATTCAAGAAGTTGAAAGTTGGAAAAGACTCTGCTAAGTCAATTATGAAGACTTACTGTAAAGTATCAGATGCTCAAATGTCAGGTGATGACTTGAACATGACTTATTATGGCAAAGACTATAGCGAAAGTGTCTACCTAACCTTTAAGAAACAGTATGATGGTACCTTTATCTTGTCACATGCTTCAGGAAACTTCCCTACAGATGCTGTACAAACTGATGACTCTTACAAATCTGACTGGACGAAAGAACAGTTTGATGCTCTTAATAAGGGAGATTACAGCAACCCATCAAACGGAACAAAACTCGAGGTATCCTTAAGGATCACCCTAAAGCTTCAGACGCTGATTACACCATCTCAATAGTTCGTGAAGATGAGTTCAAGAAAGAATTGACCGTTTTTTATAACGACTTTAAATCTGAAGATCGTAAACTTAAGACTGTTTACTTGTTATTTGACACTACAGAAGATGGTGATACATTTTGACCTTTAAGTCTAAAGATGGTGTTTACATCCTAGCGCATGCTTCCGCAACCTTCGACTATGATAAGGTTAAGGAAGTTAGTGACTATCAAAGCGACTGGACAAAAGAGGATTTTGATAAATTAACTGTTGGTACTCAAGCAGATTTGCTTAAGGGAACACGTCTTTCAGATGTTGTCTCAAACCACTCTGAGGTCAGCTTTAGTACGCATGAGCTGACTCAGACTAATGAAGGATACCTCACACAAAAAGTATCGCTTAGTTTCTACGATTATAGTCCAGACAGTGGTAAACTTAAGACCGTTCACTTAACTTTCGACTATGACAAACGTGAAAACGAGTACTTCTTAACAGACAAATCAGGCGAATAGGACTACTTTTTAGTAATTCAATCTCAGGGTTGCCTGGGCTTTTTGCTATCAACAAAAGAGGATAAAATCTGGTATAATAAAACTGATTGATTTTTCAAGAAAGAAGTGTCACATATGAACATACAACAACTACGTTATGTCGTAGCCATTGCCAACAGCGGAACCTTTCGTGAGGCGGCCAGCAAGCTCTTTGTGAGTCAGCCTAGTCTATCAGTGGCTATCAAGGATTTGGAGCAGGAGTTAAATTTTAAAATTTTCACCCGTACAACGACGGGGGCAGTCTTGACCAGTCAGGGCATGACCTTTTATGAACGCGCGCTTGAGGTGGTTCGAAGTTTTGATAGTTTTGAAAATCGCTATCTTAATGCTTCTGAGAAGGGCAACCAGTTTTCGATTTCCAGTCAGCACTATGATTTTTTGCCACCTTTGATTACAACTTTTTCGGAACGTTACCCTGATTACAAGGATTTACGTATCTTTGAGTCTACGACCGTTCAAATTTTGGATGAAGTAGCCAAGGGGCAAAGTGAGATTGGAATTATCTATTTGAATCGTCAAAATAGTAAGGGTATCCAACAAAATATGGATAAGCTTGGGCTTGAGTCTATTGATTTAATTCCATTTAAGACTCATATTTATCTTCGTAAGGGCCATCCACTGGCTCATAAAGAGAGTTTAGTAATGGAGGATTTGGCACACCTACCTACCGTACGTTTTACTCAGGAGAAGGACGAGTACCTGTACTATTCTGAAAACTTTGTGGATACATCAGATTCGTCTCTTATGTTTAACGTGACAGATCGTGCGACTTTGAATGGTATCTTGGAGCGTACGGATGCTTATGCGACGGGTTCTGGTTTCCTTGATGCTCAAAGTGTAAACGGTATTACAGTTATTCCACTTGAGGATAATTTGGATAACAAGATGGTTTATGTTCGCCGTAAAGGAATTAACTTGTCGTCGTGTGCTCTCAAGTTTGTCAATGTTATGTTTGACTACTTTGATACTTATAAACCATAGGAGGACTTATGCGTAAAGTTACGATTCCTTTGGCTATTCTGGCTTTGATTGGTTTGGATCAGTGGGTCAAGCATTGGGTTGTGGCAAATATTTCCCTCAACCAAGTTATTAAGGCTATTCCTGGCGTTTTCAGCTTGACCTATCTACAGAACCGTGGTGCTGCTTTTTCGATTTTACAGAATCAGAAATATTTCTTTGTAATTTTGACGGTTCTAGTGATTGGTGCGGCTCTGTTCTATCTGGTTAAGAATTACCAGAAGAGTCTTTGGTTGGTTCTATCTTTGATTTTGATTATCTCAGGTGGTATTGGCAACTTTATCGACCGTGTGCATTTGGGTTACGTGGTTGATATGGTTCAGCTTGATTTTATCGATTTTGCAATATTTAACGTGGCAGACTCCTATCTAACGGTGGGCGTGCTGCTCTTGATTTTAATCTTATGGAAAGAGGAAAATGGAAGTCATCATTAAAGAGGCGGGAAACCGTCTGGACAAGTCTTTGGCCGATTTGACAGAATTGTCACGTAGTCAGGCCAATGAAGCGATTAAGGCTGGAACAGTATTAGTCAATGGTAAGTCGGCCAAGGCTAAGTATGTGGTAAAAGAGGGTGATGTCATCACCTATGTATTGCCTGAAGAAGAGGTCTTGGAATACAAGGCTGAAGATATTCCTTTGGATATTATCTACGAGGATGCGGATGTGGCAGTGGTCAACAAACCTCAAGGTATGGTGGTCCATCCATCAGCTGGCCACACATCTGGCACCTTGGTCAATGCTCTTATGTACCATGTCAAGGACCTTTCATCTATCAATGGCGTGGTTCGTCCTGGGATTGTTCACCGTATCGATAAGGACACGTCTGGTCTCCTTATGATTGCTAAGAATGATAAGGCCCACAATGCTTTGGCAGCTGAGCTTAAGGATAAGAAGTCGCTTCGCAAGTATGTGGCTATCGTGCATGGCAATCTGCCTAACGATAGAGGTGTGATTGAGGCTCCGATTGGGCGTTCGGACAAAGACCGTAAGAAACAGGCAGTAACAGCTAAGGGAAAGCCTGCAGTAACACGCTTCACCGTTCTTGAACGTTTTGGCAACTATACGTTGGTAGAGTTGCAGCTAGAAACAGGTCGTACCCACCAGATTCGTGTGCACATGGCGTATATTGGTCACCCGGTGGCGGGAGATCCTCTTTATGGGCCACGCAAGACCCTCAAGGGCCATGGACAATTTCTACATGCTAAGACCCTTGGTTTCACGCATCCTACGACAGGCAAATTGGTCGAATTTAACGCAGAAGAACCCATTATTTTCAAGGAGACCTTGGAGAAATTGAGGAAAGCTTAATAGTCATCCAACGGATGTTCTTTCTTGTGAGAGAGTGTCCGTTTTTTTTT
>ENA-OQCO01000124-OQCO01000124.1-human-gut-metagenome-genome-assembly--contig:-NODE-124-length-43093-cov-3.564330_pt1 | contig 43093 bp, 40 predicted proteins | sample MGYA00242500_ERZ504582 | MGnify/ENA primary metagenome ERZ504582 (study PRJEB26092, sample SAMD00036346) | human gut metagenome | host: Homo sapiens | study: EMG produced TPA metagenomics assembly of... | reverse complement strand
AGCAAGGCCAGCATTATCGCCCGCTGCCTGCAAGAGCTGGGGCCGCCCCGGAAAAGGCACTGATGGTAGGCGACAAAAGCTACGACATCAACGGCGGCAAGGCCAACGGCTTAAAGACCGTGGGCGTAAACTGGGGCTACGGCAGCAAATTTGAATTTATTGAAGCCGGCGCCGATTTTCAAGCGGAGAAGCCCATGGACATTGAAGCCATTGCACTGGGCTTTTTTGAACAAACAGAGGAATACGGCGGCATTTATAACGGTCGCATTCTCACCCTTCACTGCGACACGGTGACTATGGTGGACGGCGCGGAGGAAAAGCGGGAGGTTATCGACCACCCGGGCGGCGTGGCCGTAGCCGGACTGACAGAAAACAAAGAACTGCTGCTGGTGCGCCAGTTCCGCTATCCTTACAAAGAGATTTTGCTGGAGATCCCCGCCGGCAAGCTGGAAAAGGGCGAGGATCCCTTTGAAGCAGGCAAGCGGGAGTTCAAAGAGGAATGTGGCGCTACGGCAGACAGCTACTTCTCCCTGGGAGAGGTGTACCCCTCCCCCGGTTACTGCGGCGAGATCATTCACCTGTACGGCGCTGCCGGGCTGCACTTTGGACAGCAGCATTTAGATGAGGGCGAGTACCTGGATGTGGTGCGCATGCCTCTGGACGAAGCGGTGCGCCGGGTAATGACCGGTGAGATCAAAGACGCCAAAACCGCCATCGCCATTCTGAAATTAAAGGAACGAATCAATCCATGATCTATTTAGATAACGCAGCCACCACCCGACCCTGCCCGGCCTGTGTGGCGGCCGTGGGCAGCATGCTCACCGACCACTTTGCCAATCCCTCCAGCCTGCACGGTCCGGGGATTGACGCCATGAAAGAGATCATCGCCGCCCGCAGCGCATTAGCAGACGCTTTGGGGGTGGAGCGAGACACGCTGACTTTCACCTCCGGCGGCACAGAGGCCAACAACCTGGCTCTGTTCGGCGCAGCCTATGCCAACCGGCGGCGGGGCAAGCGCATTGTGACCACCGCCATAGAGCACGAGAGCATTATACAAACCGCCGACCAGTTGGAGGCAGAGGCTTGAGGTCATTCGCCTGCAACCGGACAAAACCGGCAATATTACAAAACAGCAGATTGAAAGCGCCATCACCCCGGACACCATTCTGGTCTCCGTCATGCGCATCAACAACGAAGTGGGCAGCATTCTGCCGGTGGAGTGCATTCGCCGGGCGGTACAAAAGGCCGGCGCACCGGCGCTGATCCATACCGATTGTGTGCAGACCTTTGGCAAGGTGCCCCTGCGACCGGATAAGTTGGGGGTGGACCTGATGACCGTCACCGCCCACAAGATCCACGGCCCCAAGGGGGTAGGCGCTCTGTATGTGCGCAAGGGCGTGCGTATTCTGCCCCGCACCTTTGGCGGCGAGCAGGAGAAAAAATTGCGTCCGGGTACGGAGGCAGCGCCCCTGATCGCCGGGTTTGGCGCTGCAGTATCGGCACTGCCGGATCTGCGTGCACAGAACGCCGCCGTCAAAGAACTGAACGCTTATACCAAGGAACGGCTGGCGGAGATCCCCGGCCTGACCTTTAACAGCGGCGACCAGGCCTCGCCCTATATCATCAATATTTGCGTGCCCACCTTTATGCGCAGCCAGACCATTATTCAGGAACTGTCCGCCAACTACGGCATTTGCGTCAGCAGCGGCTCCGCCTGCGCCAAGGGCAAGCGCTCCCATGTGCTCACCGCCATGGGGCTGCCGGAGCAGGTGATTGACAAATCCATTCGCCTGAGCTTTAGCGGCCAAAGCACGCAGGCAGAAGCAGACGCCTTTGTAGACGCGCTGCGCGACCTGGTAAAAAAACACCCAAAGGAGTAACCTATGCGAGAGATCGTACTGATTAAAAACGGCGAATTGGCACTAAAGGGACTGAACCGCAGTTCCTTTGAAGATGTGCTCATTAAGAATATGCGTCGCCACCTGGCGCCCTTGGGCACCTTCCAGTTTACCAAGAGTCAAAGCACCATTATGGTGGAGCCGGAGGACCCGGACACGGACCTGGACGACACGGTAGACGCGCTCACCCGCGTGTTCGGCATTGCCGCCCTGTCCCGGGCCGCCGTGTGTGAAAAGGATATAGAGGACATTGCAGCCACGGCACTGGAATACCTAAAGGAGCCGCTGGAGGACGCCAAATCCTTTAAGGTAGAGGCCAAGCGCAGCGACAAAAAATTCCCCATGAAATCGCCGGAGATCTGCCGAGAGATGGGCGGTCGTATTCTGCGCCGCTTTCATCATCTCAAGGTAGATGTACATAACCCGGACATTACCGTTACCGTAGAGGTAAGGGACCGCTACGCCTTTGTGCGGGGCAACAACCTGCACGGCGCAGGGGGTATGCCCACCGGCACCGGCGGCCGCGCGGCGGTACTCATCAGCGGCGGTATTGACTCTCCGGTGGCCTCTTATATGATGGCCAAGCGGGGAATCGAATTGGTAGCCGTGCACTTTGCCTCGCCCCCGTACACCAGCGAGCTGGCAGAAATGAAAGTGATGGAGCTGCTGAAGAAAGTAGCCCGGTACAGCGGCTGGATCACCACCTTTGTGGTGCCGTTTACGGAAATTCAGGAGCAGATTCGGGACAAGTGCCCGGAGGAATACTTTACCATTATCATGCGCCGCGTGATGATGATGATCAGCGCCCGCATTGCAAAGAGTCAAAACTGCCACGCCCTGATTACCGGCGAATCCGTAGGGCAGGTAGCCAGCCAGACCATGTACGCCCTGGCGTGCACGGACTGCGCAGCGGATATGCCGGTGTTCCGTCCCTGTATCGGTATGGACAAGGACGAGATCATCGCCATCTCCCGCAAGATCGACACCTTTGAGACCTCTATTGAGCCCTACGAGGACTGTTGCACCGTCTTTACTCCCAAGCACCCGAAAACCAAGCCCCGGCTGGATGATGTGCTGAAAGCTGAAGCAAATATGGAGAATTTGGACGAAATGATGGACCGGGCCGTGGCCGGCGTAAAGAAAGTTGTGATCAAATAATGGAGCCGCGCAAGGATCCCAACGAGGAGATTGACCGCATTTTAGCCGACTTTCAGCAAAGCCGTACCCGGCGGCAAACAGAAGAGTCGACAGAGCCGCCTGTTCCGGCAAAAGAAGGAAAAGCACCGTCAAATAAAGATAAGCCCTCCAAAGAAGCAAAGCCGCCAAAAAAGGAAAAAGCGCCCCGCCGCCCGCTGAGCAAAAAGCAAAAGCGGGGGCTGTGGATCGCCTTGGTGTGCCTGGCAGTGGCTGTGGCGCTGGCCTTTGCTCTTCCTGCCATACAAAGCAGCCGCCAAAACGCCTACTTAAAGCCCTACGAGACCAAGTACGGCATTCACTACCCGGCGGGTATGCTGGAGCAATATTGCGACGCCTACGGCAAGGATCGGCAGATTGCCGGTTTTCTGACCTACGGCAGCAGCGGCGAGATCACCGTATCCAAGACCAAAAATGAGAGCCAGGCGTACCTGGATAACAACAGCGACTTTTTGCACTTTGGGTTTAACACCGTAATCTATGGCAGCCCGCAGCAGCTGACTGGGCTGGAAGCCGCCTATGGCAGTGCCGCCGCCTGCAACAACAGCGGCACCACCCTCACCTACAATTCCCTGTTTGAGACCGGGCAGTGGCAGGTGGTGGGCGCCCTGTATGTGAACACCAAGGCCAAGGACGACAACGGCTACTGCTTCCCCTACAATGTGACCGGAAACATGACGGCCGACAGCTACAAGCAATTCTACGCCCGACTGACCAACCGTATGATCTATACCAGCAACCGCACCTTAAATCGGGCGGATCACCTGCTGACCATTGCCACGGACAGTGCGCTGCACCCGGGGTGGAAATTTGTGTTGGTGGCCGCTAAGGACGGCGAAGTGCGGGATGTGCGGGATGTTCAAACGCCACAGTACCCGCAGGCGTACTTTGACAAGAAAGGGAAAAAGAACCCTTATGCGCCCTTTAACAAATGGTATCCGGAGATCTATGTGAGCAACGGCAAGCAAACCTCCCGCCAAAACAAAAAAGATTACCAAACAAAATAAAAAAAGCCCCGACGGAATTTGCGTTTCGTCGGGGCTTTTTTCGGTTTCTGTTTTAGATTTTCACATCAGCATAGATGGGATAGTGGTCGGACATGGCGTCCATCGCCCCATCTGAGAGAATCCCGTAGCATCGCACCTTGGCGGTGCCGGTCAAAAAAATGTGGTCGTAGGTAGGGGCAGCGGCTTTTTTGTTGTTGCCGCTTTTGGCCTTGGCGGCCAAGGCTTTGGTGTCCTGCATCTTTTTTGCCAGGCGGCTGTAAATCTCCGGCGCATCATACACCGGGTCGTACCCGCCGCCGTCCATGGCGTTAAAGTCACCGCAGGCAAATACCGGGCACTTATACTGTGCCGCCAGGGATTTGGCAAGTGCCGCGGCCTGGTCTGCCTGGCTTTCCATCACCGCCCGCTCCGCCTTTTCCTCTCCGCTGCGGATCAGGTCCAGATGGGTGGAAGATACAATATATTTTTCACCGGACTGATTGTTCTGGAACAGTCCCCACACAATGCGGCGCAAGCGCGCATCATCCCCCCGGTCATAGGCCACATCGCCTTGCTCCAGCAGGGTTACCCGATCGCTGTCATACAGCAGACCGGTCATGCGTACCAGCGCACCGGTACGCACCGGGTACAGCAGCTTATAACTGCCCCGGTTCTGCATCAAACAACAGTACCACTGGTCGCTCATCTCCTGCACTGCCACCACATCCGGCCGATAGGTGTCCAGCACCTGCAAAAACATTTTGGCCCGCTTGTGCGCGTCCGTGCCGCCCCAGCTCTCATAATGCACCAGCAAATTGGCACTCATAATGCGGGCGGATGTATCCTTGGCACGCTTGGCATTCGCCTTGCCGATGCTCTCCTGGAACTCCTCGCTAACCATATAATCCGACAGATCACCTCGGCTGCGAATCACCGCCGGCACGGCAATAGCCGTACTCACTGCTGCCACCAGAACCAGCGACAGCAGGGCGCAAAAAAAGCGCCGCAAAAACTTTCTCATAATCTTCCTCCGCAGTATGTTCTCCATACCTATTATACACAAGCCGGCGTTCCATTTCCACCCTACGGCAAAAATAAAAAAGTATTGACTATTTTACTTAGGCGTTGTATATTTGTTATACTTATTATAGAAAGAAAAAACGGCGAGAATCGCCAAGTGGAGAATAACGATGATGGAAGAAACAAAAAAGAGTAAGCCCCTGCGCCTGCTGACGGTGCTGCTGTCTGTGGCGGCCGTAGCTGCCATGTTGTGGTGCGCGCCGTACTTTAAGGACGATTGGGCCTGGGGCAGCCAGGTGGGACTGGATCGACTGCAAAGCCACTTCACAGGTTACAACGGCCGGTATCTGGGCAATCTGCTGGTCATGGTCCTCACCCGCTCCCTGCCGGTGAAAATCATTTTGATGACCGCCGGGGTTCTGGCGCTGCCGTTGCTGGTCAGCCGCTTGGCCAACAAAAAGCTGTTTTTATTGTTCCCTCTGAGCCTACTGGGTGTAGCGGTAATGCCCGCCGATCTGTTCCGCCAAACGGTGGTGTGGGCCAGCGGTTTTTCCAACTATATGCCGCCGGTGCTGCTCACCCTGTGCTATCTGCTGCTGGTATGGGATCTGTGGGATGACACAGCACCGGTACAAAGCAAATGGTCGCCGCTCTGTGCCTTGCTCATCGGCGGGTGCGGTGCGCTGTTTATGGAGCATGTGACCCTATACAACCTGGCGCTGGCAGTGGCGGTGCTGATCTTTTCCAAGGTCAAGCACAACAAGACCTATGCCACCCACTGGTGTTTCCTGGCCGGCGCTGTCATCGGTGCCGGAATTATGTTTACCAACAGCGCCTATGGCTTTATTTCTTCCGGCAAAGACCAATTCACCTATCGCTCCATGGCGGTAGGCGGCACCGTACAGCGGTATTTTGACACCATCGGCGGCAATATCATTCGTATTTCCAACTACCTGACCGAGTGCAACGCTCTGATGAATGTGCTGCTGGCTGCGCTGTTTTGCATTGTGCTGCACCGCCTGTTTAAGAAGGGCGGCGTCACCAAGGGGCGCCGAGTGTGGCTCACCGTCAGTGCAGGAATATTGGTCGCCTATGCTGCTTATAGCTGCGTGCTTACCGTATGGGCCAAGATCGCAGGCAACAATAACGCCCGGGATGCCATCGACCCTGCATGGCGCTTTGCCTTTACACTGTTGTTTTCCATTGCACTACTGCTGTGCATTCTCTTAGGCATCCAAAGCCGTCGCCGGAAGGGACAGATGCTCTTTGCGCTGGTCAGCGTGTATGTGTTCTGCACGCCACTGTTTATCGTAACCCCCCTGACCGCTCGCTGCTTTCTCCCCTGTTATGCCATGTTTATGCTGCTGGCAGCGCTGCTGTTTGACCTGATCTATCGAGATACTGCTGACCAGACAAAGGCCACCCGCACCGCAGGCACCGTATTTGCCGCCTGTCTGATTGCGCTGGGCGTGTTCTATGCCACCGTCTTTGTGCAAATCAAGGATTATTCCGTCGGTCGAGAGGCCTATGTGCAGGCACAGATTGACCGGGGCGAAAAAAAGATTTACCTGCCCATGTACCCGGCCTATACCGGCGATTATATTCGAGGCAGCACCCCCAAGGACGGCTCTGTTTGGGAGGAGCGGTACAAAATGTTCTACCACATTGACCCGGACATTGACCTGGTCACCGTCGGTCCCAACACGCCCCAAGCCAAAGCAGTCCTGGCACAAGAGTAATGGACTTACCTGTACGCAGACACCCGCGCTTGCCATCGCACGACTACACAGACGGCTGGTACTTTATCACCATTTGCACCGATGGGCGTAAAAATCTTTTAAGCACCATCGTAGGGCGGGGGCTTGCTCCCGCCGAAACGGTATTGACCCGCTATGGCAAAATTGCAGAAGAAGAATTAACAGCTTTACCTAACCGATACACGGGATTGCAGATCGACCATTATGTGATCATGCCAAATCACATTCACCTGCTTTTTCACTTACAAACGGCGGGAGCAAGCCCCCGCCCTACGGTATCAAGTATTCTTTGCACATATAAATCTCTGACAACACGCCGGTGCAAAATAGCAGGCTACCGTGCGACAAAGCTGTTTCAAACTTCCTTTTACGACCACATTATTCGTGACGAGACGGATTATTTAAGCAAGGCCGCCTATATTACGGAAAATCCGGAAAAATGGCTGGAGGATCCTTACCACAACACATAAAAAAACGCATCCTGTAATTAGGATGCGTTTTTGTTTTGCTATTTGCATACAGCGCAGAAGTTATACATTGATCTCCACATCTACGCCCAGCAGGTCTTTTTCCTTAGCCAGAATGGGGCTCACCACTTCGTTTAAGAAGTCGGCGGTCTGCTCCGGAGCACGGCCCACAAAGTTCTCCGGCTTCAGAATGGCCAAAATTTCCTCCTTGGTGGTCATAAAGGCCGGATCCGCAGCAATGCGATCCACCAGATCGTTCTTGCCGCCCTCAACCTTCACCACCGCACCGGCGGCCATGGAGTGCTGGCGAATTTTCTCGTGCAGCTCCTGACGGTCTCCGCCCTTCTTCACCGCGTCCATCATAATGTTCTCGGTAGCCATAAAGGGCAGTTCGCTCATCAGGCGGGCGTGGATCACCTTGGGATACACCACCAACCCGGAGGTCACATTGATATACAGGTCCAAAATCCCGTCCGTAGCCAGGAATGCCTCGGCCACGCTGACCCGCTTGTTGGCGGAGTCGTCCAATGTGCGCTCAAACCACTGGGCAGAGGCTGTCCATGCCGGGTTCAAAGCGTCGATCATCACATAGCGGGACAGAGAAGCGATCCGCTCACTGCGCATAGGATTGCGCTTATAAGCCATGGCGGAGGAACCGATCTGGTTCTTCTCAAAGGGCTCCTCAATCTCTTTCAGATTTTGCAGCAGCCGCAGGTCGTTGGAAAACTTGCAGCAGCTCTGAGCAATCAGCCCCAGGCAGTTGCACACAATGGTGTCCAGCTTGCGGGCATAGGTTTGGCCGCTGACCGGGAAGCAGGCCTTGAAGCCCATCTTCTCTGCGATCTTACGATCCAGTGCCTTGCACTTCTCGTGGTCGCCGTCAAACAGCTCCAGGAAACTGGCCTGGGTGCCGGTAGTGCCCTTAGAGCCCAGCAGCATCAAGGTGTCCAGCACATGGCACACCTCTTCATAATCCATGACCAGATCCATCAGCCACAAAGTGGCACGCTTGCCCACGGTGGTGGGCTGGGCAGGCTGGAAGTGGGTAAAGCCCAGGCAGGGCATATCCTTATACTGGTCGGCAAACTTGGCCACACTGGCAATGGCATTCACCAGCTTTTTCTTGATCAGCAGCAGGGCCTCCCGCATGGTGATCACATCTGTATTATCGCCCACATAGCAAGAGGTGGCGCCCAGGTGGATAATGGGCTTAGCGTGGGGCACTGCACCCCATAGGCGTATACATGGCTCATTACATCATGGCGCACCTGCTTCTCCCGTTCCCGAGCCACATCGTAGTTAATGTCCTCGGCGTGCGCTTTCAACTCGTCGATCTGTGCCTGAGTCACATTCAGCCCCAGCTCGTGCTCCGCTTCTGCCAGAGCGATCCACAGCTTCCGCCAGGTTTTGAACTTAAAATCCGGGGAGTAGATATACTGCATTTCCTTGCTGGCATAGCGCGCGTTAAAGGGAGAATTATAAGTATCTGTCTGCATTAGTCCAGCCCTACTCTCTTCATCATCTCTTTGTATGCATCCTCAACGCCGCCCAGGTCCCGACGGAAGCGGTCCTTGTCCAGCTTCTCATGGGTCTTAATGTCCCAAAAACGGCAGGTGTCCGGGCTAATCTCGTCTGCCAGCACGATCTGGCCGTCTGCGGTCTTGCCGAACTCCAGCTTAAAGTCAATCAGTTCCACGCCGATGGAGGCAAAGTATTCTTTCAGCACATCGTTCACCTTAAAGGCCATGGCCTTAATGGTGTCCACATCCGCCTGGGTGGCAAAGCCGCAGCTGACCGCGTGATAGCCGTTGATCAGCGGATCGCCCAGGTCGTCATCCTTATAAGAGAACTCAATAGACGGCTGGGTAAAGTCCATGCCCTCTTCCAGTCCCAGGCGCTTGCAGATGGAGCCGGCAGCCCGGTTGCGGATAATCACTTCCAACGGTACGATGGTCACTTTCTTCACAGCGGTCTCCCGATCGGAAAGCTCCTCCACAAAGTGGGTGGGCACGCCGTGCTTCTCTAAAAGCTGCATTAAGTAGTTGGACATTTTGTTGTTCACAACGCCTTTACCTACGATGGTGCCCTTCTTCAGGCCGTTAAAGGCGGTGGCATCGTCCTTGTAGTCCACGATCACAATGGTGGGGTCCTCAGTAGCCCATACCTTCTTGGCCTTGCCTTCATAAAGCTGTTCTGTCTTATTCATAACGCATTCTCCTCTGCAAAAAGATTGGTAAATTAAAGGGTGTGTATTCTTATTTGTTCTGGGCAAAGTAAGCCTTGATCCGCTCCACGGCCTCTACGGTCTTGTCCGCATTGCCGAAAGCAGTGAGCCGGAAAAAGCCCTCACCGGAGGGACCGAAGCCGGAACCGGGGGTGCCCACCACATGGGTCTTGTCCAGCAGCAGATCAAAGAACTCCCAGCTGGTCATGCCTTCCGGCACCTTCAGCCACACATACGGGGAGTTCACTGCGCCGTAGCAGGTAAACCCGGCAGCCTGCATACCCTCAAAGATCACCTTGGCGTTCTTCTGATAATAGGCCAGGGTTTCCTTGATCTCCTTTTGCCCCTGCTCCGCGTAAACCGCTTCGGCCGCCCGCTGAGTAATGTAGCTAACGCCGTTAAACTTGGTGGCCTGGCGGCGTGCCCACATGGGGTTCAGGCTCTTGCCCTCAAACACACAGGCCTTGGGCACCACGGTATAACCGCAGCGCACGCCGGTAAAGCCGGCAGTCTTGGAGAAAGAACGCAGCTCAATGGCGCACTTCTCGGCGCCCTCAATCTCATAAATGGAATGGGGCACATCGTCCTCTACAATAAAGGCTTCATAGGCACTGTCAAAGATAATCAAAGCGTCATTGGCCAGCGCATAGTCTACCCACTTTTTCAGCTGTGCTTTGGTGGCGCACATACCGGTGGGGTTGTTGGGGAAGCACAGGTAGATCACATCCGGAGTCTCCTTCGGCAGATCAGGCATAAAGCCGTTCTCCTCTGTGCAGGGCATATAGATAAAGTTGCTGTAAAAGCCGTCGGCGTTCTTGTCGCCGCTACGGCCATCCATGGTGTTGGCGTCCACATACACCGGGTACACCGGGTCACACACAGCGATCTTGTTGTCTACGCTGAACAGGTCGCCGATATTGCCGCAGTCTGACTTGGCGCCGTCGGACAAAAAGATCTCGTCTTTCTCAATATTGACCCCACGGGCAGCGTAATCGTGCTGCTGAATGGCGTCCAGGATAAATTCGTAACCGTGCTCCGGCGGATAGCCGCGGAAAGTGGCCTCGTTGGCCATCTCATCCACCGCCTTGTGCATGGCGTCGATCACACTGGGCACCAGCGGACGGGTCACATCGCCGATGGACAGACGGATAATATCTGCCTCCGGGTGCGCCTCCTGGTACTCCCGCTGCTTTCTGGCTACCGTTGAAAACAGATAAGAGCTTTCAATCTTAAAAAAGTTTTGGTTGATCTTCATTATTCTAAAAAACCTCCTGTGTTTTATAGATCTATCTTGCCGCTAAAGACGGTGGTGGCCGGGCCGGTCATCCTGACGCTGTCCTCGGCCTTGCCGCTCCAGCTGATCTGCAAGTCGCCGCCCAGCAGATGAACCGTCACCCGGTGGTCTACATAACCGCCCAGAATCGCCGCCACGGCGGTGGCGCAGGCGCCGGTGCCGCAGGCCAGAGTCTCCCCGGATCCACGCTCCCACACCCGCATTTCAATGTTCTGCCGGTTCTGTACAAAGGCAAACTCTGTGTTGGTCCGATCCGGGAAGCAGGGATGGTGCTCAAACAGCGGTCCTACCTGCTCCAGCGGGAACTCCCGGGGCGAGCGGTCAATAAACACCACTGCGTGGGGGTTGCCCATGGAGACACAAGTCATTTTATACACTATGTCGTGTACGGTAATCGGTACATCCACCGGCGGTTTGCAGTCCGTCACCACCGGAATGGCCGCCGGATCTAAAATCGGCGCGCCCATATCCACACTGGCGCCCACGGCCACGCCGTCCTGCACCTGAATGTCAATGGTCTTAACCGCACCCATGGACGCAATGGTCACGGTGGTCTTGTCCGTCAGCTTGTGGTCGTACACATATTTTGCCACGCAGCGAATCCCGTTGCCGCACATAGCGCCCCGGGAGCCGTCCGCATTGTACATCACCATTTCAAAATCGGCGTTCTGCCCCTTCTCAATGAGAATGATGCCGTCGCCGCCGATGCCGAAGTGCCGGTCGGAGAGCCGCACCGCCAGCTGAGAAGCCAGATCCCGGTTCATGGGCTGCCGGGTGCAGTCAAAGTAAATATAGTCGTTGCCGCAGCCGTGCATCTTGGTAAATTCCATCAGAAAGCCGTCCTTTCGTTAGCGAAAATCGTTGATGATCTTTTGCGCCAGGTCCGTAATCTTCAGCCGGTGCGCATACTCTCCTTTTGGAGAAAACGGTGGGCCTGCAACTCCGTCATATCCTGGGTGTTCATCAGCACCAGCTTGGCATTAGAGATCAAATCCTCATCCGCCTCCTTACGGCGGGTAAAGCTGCTTTTGCTGGAGACCAGCACCGCCACCGTTTGCAAAAACTCCTGCCGATCCAAGGGCAGGGTCAGGGTGATCAGGTTGCCCATATATTCTGTTTTGCCGTTCTTTGACAGGGCCACCACATCAAAGTCCGCAGGCAACTGCTCTGCCAAAGTACCGGCACCCATATCCCGCAGCAAAGAGGCACAGATGATCACGCCGGCGTCTTTCTCACCGGCAGCGCCCAACGCGCTGGAACCCAGAGCACAAATATGCGACACCCGGAACCCCTCGCCAACCAGCAAGGCACGCAGGCGCAGTGCCACCTCTTTGTTCGGGTACGCAATAATGATGTCCTTCATCTTCCGCTCCCGTTCCCCCATTAGATAAAAGTTATTATACCATATAAATACGCCTGGGTTCAATACAAAATGTGCACAGTTGCGCCCTGTGGGGACAAAAATTTTTGTCTATTCTTTACAGTCTGAAAGATTTGTAACAATATACACAAAAATGCGACAAATTTTACAAATTCTTGTAACAAACTATACGAAAATCCCTTGATTGACCGGTGCCAATGTGTTAAAATGAGAATGACTACAACCGAACCGAAAAGGGAGATGATAGAATGGAACAACTTAAAGAAGAATATCAGCTGCCGGTCTACCTCTTCCACGAGGGCAAAAACTATGAAGCATACCGTTTCTTCGGTGTTCATAAAATAAAAAAAGGCACCTACGCTTTTCGCGTGTGCGCCCCACGCCGTGGGTGTGGCTGTGGCCGGTGACTTTAACGATTGGTCCGAAACAGCCAACCCCATGACCCCCATTGCACCGGAGATCTGGGAAGCGGTGGTGGACGGTGTTTCCAAGTATGACTGCTACAAATACGCCATTCAAACGACGGACGGTCGCCTGCTGATGAAAGCGGACCCCTACGCCGTGCACCAAGAGACCCGACCGGGCACCGCCTCCAAGGTCTATGACCTGCCCAGCTACAAGTGGACGGACAGCGACTGGTTTGCCCGGCAAAAAGAAGTCTCAGTGCTGGACAAACCGGTGAATATTTATGAAATTCACTTTGGCTCCTGGAAGCAGCACGAGGACGGCACATTTCTTACCTACCGGGAAATGGCAGACACGCTGGTACCCTATGTAAAGGATATGGGCTATACCCATATTGAGATGATGCCCATTATGGAGTATCCCTTCGACGGCTCCTGGGGCTATCAGGTCACCGGATACTTTGCCCCCACCTCACGCTATGGGGTACCGGAGGACTTAATGTACTTTATGGACACCTGTCACAAGGCGGGGATCGGCGTAATCCTGGACTGGGTGCCCGCCCACTTTCCCAAGGACGCGCACGGGCTGTACGCATTTGATGGGGAATGCACCTACGAGTACAGCGACCTGAAAAAAGGCGAGCACAAGGAATGGGGCACCCGGGTCTTTGACTACGGCAAAAATGAAGTGCGTTCTTTTCTCATCAGCTCTGCCATGTACTGGGCCGATCTGTTCCACTTTGACGGTATTCGGGTGGACGCAGTGGCCAGTATGCTGTACCTGGATTACGGCAGAGAGCCGGGAGAATGGACCCCCAATAAGGACGGCGGCAACGAGAATTACGAGGCGGTGGACTTCTTCCGCCAGCTGAACAGTGCAGTGCTCACCCGCCACCCGTCCATGATGATGATCGCCGAGGAGTCCACGGCTTGGCCCATGATCACCATGCCCCCGGATGTAGGCGGCCTGGGCTTTAACTTTAAGTGGAATATGGGCTGGATGAACGATATGCTCCGGTATATGAGCCTGGATCCGCTGTTCCGCAAAGGCAACCACGACTGCATTACCTTTAGCTTTTTCTACGCTTTTAGCGAAAACTTTGTGCTGCCCATCAGCCACGACGAGGTGGTGCACGGCAAGTGCTCCCTAATCGGCAAAATGCCCGGCGAATACGACGATAAATTCAGCAGTATGCGTCTGTTTTTTGCCTATATGATGGCCCACCCGGGCAAGAAGCTGCTGTTTATGGGCAGCGAATTCGGCCAATTCAAGGAATGGGCGTACAAAGAGGGACTGGACTGGCTGCTGCTGGATTACGAAAAGCACCGCCAGCTGCAAGCCTTCTCTAAGGAACTGAACCACTTTTATACCGCTCACCCGGCGCTGTGGCAGATTGATTACAGCTGGGAGGGATTCCAGTGGATCAGCTCCGACGACAACAGCAACTCGGTGATCGCCTTCCGCCGCATAGACCGAGACGGCAAGGATCTGATCACGGTATTTAACTTCACCCCCAACGATCACGAGGACTACCGCATCGGTGTGCCGGAAAAGGGCACTTATAAAGTGGTCATGGACACGGCGCTGAAAAAATACGGCGGCACCAAACCCCGGCTGTGCGGCACCTACAAAACGAAAAAAATACCTATGCACAATATGGAGCAAAGCATCAGCCTGAAACTCAGCGGACTGTCTGCCTTGTATCTTGAAAAAATAAAGTAAGGAGAACCACTATGGCACACAAAACAAATGTTGTTGCAATGCTGCTGGCCGGCGGCCAGGGCAGCAGACTGGGCGTGCTCACCAAAAACATTGCCAAGCCTGCCGTACCCTACGGCGGCAACTACCGCATCATCGACTTTCCGCTATCCAACTGCGTCAACAGCGGTATTTACACCGTTGGCGTGCTGACCCAATATCAGCCGCTGGAATTGAACGACTATTTGGGCAACGGTCAGCCCTGGGATCTGGACCGCCAAAACGGCGGCGTACATATTCTCTCCCCTTATGAGGCCATCGGCGGCGCCGAGTGGTATAAGGGCACGGCCAACGCCATTTACCAAAACATCAATTTTATTGAGAAGTACGACCCGGAATATGTAGTGGTGCTCTCCGGCGACCACATCTACAAGATGAACTACGCCAAGATGATCGACTTCCACAAAAAGCACAATGCGGACTGTACCATCGCTGTGCTGGAGGTGCCGTGGGAGGAGGCCTCCCGTTTTGGTATTCTGGCTACCGACGAGGACGACCGTATTTACGAATTTGCTGAGAAGCCGGCCCAGCCCAAGAGCAACAAAGCCTCTATGGGCGTGTATGTATTCAGCTGGAGCAAGCTGCGCCAGTACCTGGAGCTGGACGAGGCAGACCCCAACTCTGCCAACGACTTTGGCAAGAATGTGATTCCCGCCATGCTGAACGCCGGCGAGCGGCTGTTTGCCTATCCCTTCTCCGGCTACTGGAAAGATGTGGGCACCATTGACAGCCTGTGGGAGGCCAACCTGGATATTATCAATCCCAATGTAGATCTGGATCTGTCCGACAAAAGCTGGCGCATTTACAGCCGCAACCCCATGGCGCCGCCCCACTATATCGGTAAAAGCGCGGTGGTGGAGAACAGCTCCATCAGCGAGGGCTGCGAGATTGAGGGCAACGTGGATTACAGTGTAATCTCCTCCAATGTGACCATTGAGGCCGGTGCCGATGTGCGTTACAGCGTGGTGATGCCCGGCGCACATATTAAAAAGGGTGCCAAGGTGTATTATTCCATCGTGGCCGAGAACGCGGTCATTCAGGCGGACGCCAAGGTCGGCGAAATTCCCGAGCAACTGCAAAACCCGGCAGACTGGGGCATTGCCGTTATCGGTGCCGGCGCTACCGTCACCGGCAAGAGGGACATTGCACCCGGTGAAATGATCAAAAGCGGCGAGGAGGTATAAGCATGAACGGAAAATCTGTACTGGGCATTATCTTTGCCAATATTCATGAGGAGGCGCTGGATACCCTAACGGCACAGCGCACCATGGGCTCCGTGCCCTTCTGCTCCCGCTACCGGCTCATTGACTTTCCCCTGTCCAACATGGTGGAGAGCGGCATTACCAAGATCGGCGTGATCACCAATGCCAACTTTCGCTCTCTGATGGATCATGTAGGCACCGGCAAGCCCTGGGACCTGAGCCGCAAGAACGACGGACTGTATCTGCTGCCACCGTTCTCCGTTAACTCCGCTACCATGTGGGGGAACCGAATTGACGCCATTTTCGGCAACATTCAGTTCCTGAACCAGTCCAACCAGGACTATGTGCTGATGAGCGACTGCAACCAAGTGCTGAATATGGACTACGAAAAGCTGTTTGACGCCCACGAGCAAAGCGGCGCCGATGTGACCATTGTCGGCGTGCACGGTGAAATGCCCACGCATGTTGGCTCTGTTTTGGTGTTTGACCAGGTGGCAGAGGACGGCCGCATTACCGGCATGAGCCTGTGCCCGGAGGGCCGGGGCGAAGTCTTTTACAGCTGCAACATCGTGCTGATGCAAAAAGCGCTGTTTGAGTCTTTGGTCACTGCCGCCCACAGCAAAAACGAAATTTCTTTCCAGCGCAATGTGCTGCTGAAGAATGTAGATCACTTAAAAATCCACGCTTACGACGCCAGCGACTGCTTTGTGGGCACCATTCAGTCCCTGCAAAGCTATTACGACATCTCCATGCGGGTGCTGGAGAAGGAGAGCCGCCGCCGTCTGTTCAATCCGAACAAGCCCATTTCTACCAAGGAGCGGGACGATATGCCCTCCCTGTACGGCCCGGATTCCGCCACCAAGAACTCTTTGGTGGCCGACGGCTGCATCATTGACGGCACGGTAGAGAACTGCATTATCTTTAAGGGCGTCAAGATCGGCAAGGGTGCCGTGGTCAAGGACTCCATCCTGATGCAGGACACGGTAATCGGCGACAGCGCTAAGGTCAACTGCGTGATCGCAGACAAAGATGTATCCATTAAGCACTCGGTAGAGCTGAGCGGCGCGCCCAACTTCCCGGTGTACCTGAGCAAAAAAACCAGAATTTAAGGAGGCATATATTATGAAAGTTCTTTTTGTTGCCTCGGAGGCACTGCCGTTTATGGCCTCCGGTGGGCTGGGCGATGTGGCCGGCTCGCTGCCCGCCGCCCTGCGCAAGCGGCTGATCGGCTGCCGGGTCGTTATGCCCCTGTATGACAGCATTCCTCAGGAGCTGAAGGACCAAATGCAGTTCATCACCTCCATCTCCGTGCCGGTGGCCTGGCGCCGCCAGTATTGCGGTATTTTTGAGGCCAAGCACAACGGCGTGATCTACTATCTGCTGGATAACCAGTATTACTTTAAGCGGGACGGTATTTACGGCCATTATGACGATGCAGAGCGCTTTGCGTTCTTTGCCCGTGCGGTACTGGAGATCATTCCCGCCATTGACTGGAAGCCGGACATTATTCACTGCAACGACTGGCAAAGCGCCTTAACGCCCCTGTATTACAGCTGCTATTATGCCAACCGAATGGGGTATGAAAACATTAAAACCGTATTCACCATTCACAACATTCAGTACCAGGGCAAGTACGGCGACGAGCTGCTGGAGGATGTGCTGGGCATCGCCCCGGAAGACAACAATCTCATTCTCTACGACGGACTGGTGAACTTTATGAAGGCGGGCATTGAATGCGCCAATAAAGTAACCACCGTGTCCCCCACCTACGCCAAAGAAATCCTGGATCCCTGGTACAGTTACGGGCTGGATCCCATTTTGAATCAACGCAGCTGGAAGCTGTGCGGCATCTTAAACGGTATTGACACCGAGCTGTACAACCCGGAGACGGATAAAATGATCTGGGCCAATTACAGCAGTGCAGACTTTGCCAACAAGGCCAAGAATAAAGAAGAACTGCAAAAGAAAATGGGCTTGGCCGTGCGGCCGGATGTGCCTGTTATCGGTATCGTTACCCGCCTGGTAGGGCACAAGGGCGTGGACCTGATGCAGGCAGTGCTGGAAAAGAGCCTGTGGGAGCGGGATGTGCAGTATGTGATACTGGGCAGCGGCGAGTGGCAGTATGAGAGCTTCTTCCGTGAGTTGCACGACAAGTACCCGGACAAAGTGGGCCTGACCTTGGGCTTTGTGCCGGATCTGGCACACAAAATCTACGCCGGTGCGGATATGTTCTTAATGCCCAGCAAAAGCGAGCCCTGCGGCCTGTCCCAGATGGTGGCGCTGCGCTACGGCACCGTACCCATCGTGCGGGAGACCGGCGGGCTGAAAGACTCTATCACCGACAGCGGTGACGGCGAGGGCAACGGCTTTACCTTTAAGACCTATGACGCCTATGATATGCTGGGCGCCATCTACCGGGCAGTGGAAGTCTATAACCAACCCAAGGACTGGAAGGTGCTGGTACAGCGGGCGCTGGACTGCGATATGAGTTGGGGCAAGTCTGCCAACGAGTATATCCGTATGTACCGCTCTTTGCTGAAAGACTAAACACAGACAAATAAAAAAACGAACACCGCACGGTGTTCGTTTTTTATTTGCCTTATTTTGTTTATTTTGTTTATTTTGTTTTAACAAAGGGATTAAAATGCTTGCTGCGAATAAACAACGGCACGTATTCAATCACTAAGTTTGAATTTTCCAGGCCGTACCATTTGTCCGGCGAGCCTGCCATTTTTCTGATCTTGTACTTTAAGCGCACAGCCAGCTTTTGCAAATGGGATATGTCGCTTTCCGGCGCCAGGGTTTTACGAATGTGATAGAACCGAAAGCTACCGGTGGTTGCGTTTTTGTAAATCGAATATTTCCGCACCTGTTGCGGCAGAGCGCCGGTGGCCACCAGATCTGAAATAATCTGACGCAGATACACATTGACGCGCTGGGGCACCTTAAAGCCTAACCGAATGGTGACAAAAAACACATAGTCGGTGCCGTAAGATTCCACCGTATAGTCTGAGGTGAACGGCTCATCCGTCACCTGAATGTGAATAAACCAGTAAGCGGAGGCACGCTTCGGTCCCTTATCTAAGATGGAATATAGAATATCCCGATCCATATACTCCGGATCACTGTTGTTGGTAATATAGACCAAATTCTCACAAATTTGCGGCACAGACGCATCCTGGCGCAAAGCCTGAAGTATTGGCAAGTACTGCCGCATCTTCAACGGCACGCCCTGCATACGCTCCACCTGCGTGCCCAAGTACCAAGACAACATAACAACAAACAGCGCCGCCGCAATCAGCACGGCAAAATAGCCGCCCTTGAAGAACTTGGTTAAACTGGAGACAAAGAAGAACAGCTCTATAAATGCAAACACCAAACCGATAACCACAGCGGCAATCCGGCGTTTCTTTCTCTTAAACAAATAAACCGTCAGCAAAAATGTGGTCATCAACATGGTCACGGTAATGGACAAACCGTAGGCTGCTTCCATATGCGCCGCCGTCCGAAACAGCAAGACCACCGCGCAGCAACCCACCCACATAACGGAATTTACAAGCGGAATATACAACTGCCCTTTTGTTTGAGACGGATATGTAATTTGCATATGCGGCATCAGATCCAAGCGAATCGCCTCTGAAACCAGCGAAAACGAGCCGGTAATCAACGCCTGCGAAGCATAATGGCAGCAACGGTACTCAAAATAACCGCAAAGGGACGCCACTGCGGCGGCAGCATTTGAAAGAACGGATTCATACCGTCCATAGCCTGCAGCGCAGTATTGTCTTTGTTTGAAAGGATCCAGGCGCCTTGACCCATATAGTTCAGCAGCAAGCACACCTTGATGAACGGCCAGCTGGTATAAATATTCTGCTTCCCTACATGGCCCATATCGGAATACAGCGCTTCTGCACCGGTTGTTGCCAAAAATACGCTGCCCAAAATCATAAAGCCGGCTTTGTTGTAAGGACTAAACAAGATGCGCACCGCATAAATGGGATTCAGCGCCTGCAAAATATACAAGTTACCGCTGATATGCGCCACGCCGGTTATGCCTAAAAACAGAAACCAAACCAACATAATCGGCCCGAATGCTTTGCCCAGCAAACTGGTACCGGCTTTTTGGCAGGCAAACAAAACAGAAATAATAATCAATGTAATCAAGATGACACGATTTTGGTCATTATTCAGCAGTTGGTCAAAAACAGAAATGCTGTGCAAGCCCTCAATGGCCGTCGTAATGGTAACGGCCGGCGTGAGCACACCGTCTGCCAGCAGCGCCGCACCGCCTAACATGGCCGGAATGACTAAGTACTTACCATAGTTCTTGACCAAGCTGTAAAGTGCAAAAATACCGCCCTCACCGTTATTATCCGCCTTCATGGCAACAACCACATACTTCACGGTGGTAATCAGGGTTACTGTCCAAATAATCAAGGATAACGACCCGATGATAAATGCACGGTTCACCGTTTGCAAACCGCCGTTATTTTCGATAATGGACTTCAGCACATACATAGGCGATGTGCCGATATCGCCATACACAACCCCGATGGTTACCAGCAGCATGGCCGGTGTAACCACTCGCTTTTTCAACGTCTTTTCTTTCATAAGATACACGCTTTCTGCTTCTTAATGCTCACTTTTTATTTACATCCACTTTTTGCGCTTAAAGACGGCTACAAGCACGCCAACCACAAGCGCAGAAAGCACAATCACACTGATATATCCATATTTCCAGGTCAACTCCGGCATATTGCGAAAATTCATTCCGTACCAGCCCACGATCACCGTAAGCGGCAGAAACACTGCTGTCAACACGGTAAACAGCTTCATAGTCTCGTTCAGCTTTAAGTCCAGATAGGCCTGGTAAGCATCTCGCAAATGAACGATACTGTCTCGCAGCAGGTCCACATTCTCCCGCAGACGCACAGCCTTGTCCGTAAAGATCTTAAAGTACCGCAGATCCTCCCGCTCAAAGATCTCGTTCTCGTTCTCCTCCAGCGCCTCGCCGATGTCGATTAGCTGCTCATAGTAGTTGCGCAAGACGGACAGTTCCTTTTTCTTATGCAGCAACTCCATGTTGAAGTCCGAACCGGCCTTATCCTGAAGCACATACTCCTCCATCCGGTTGATCTCAAATTCCGTGTCCTCCAGCGCCTTATTGTCACCGGACACCAAACTTTCCAAGAACGCATAGATCAGCTTTTCCAGCGTAATATTGGCACAACTGAACCGGTGAAGCGCGCTGATAAATTTGTTGCGGGTGGAGCAGTCCGCGTCGTTAATATCCACCAGCAGCAAAAAATTCTTTTTAACATAAAAGGCCAGGCAATCCTCCCGGGCACGGGCATTGGCCGCGTCCGTAATCTTTAAGGTGCCAAAGCTGTAATCGTCGTACACCTCAATATTGGAGCGAAAATAGCGGTTCTCCTCCTTGCACTGCTGTACAGTAGAGGGACTAAAGCCGAACTTCTCATAATGGGTGTCCAGCTCCGCCAAGGTAATGTATGCCGCACACACCAAATTGGGGTCTCGATCCTGCGGCTCAATGGTGGTCAGTTCGTCGCTGTATTGGTAAAACACTTGCCGTACCTCCCGATTTCCTGCTTTGTACCTATAAGTATATCCACTTTTGCCCAGCAGTCAAGTCAAATAAAGCATTTATGCCAAAATGCCGTAAAGCAGCATTTGGATGAACCGATCGTAACGATGCAAAAGTTCTTGCCGCTCCCGCTCCATTCCGGCCGTATCGCCTTCAGCTTTCAAATCCACCACCCGGTGCATATACTTGATCAGCAAGTGATTATACATGACCCGCATGGTGCTGTAAAGCTCCTCATCAGACACATTCACCCTTTCATGGGCTGTATGAATGATCTCCAGCGTCTTATCCTTCATACATGCATTAAAACGATGCCTTTGTTCCGTTAGTCGGCTACGCAATGCTTCGTTGGTCAAATGCAGGCAATACCAAATCAGAGACAGCGCTTCCGGGTCATCACACCAAAAATCAATGCGTTCCTTGTAATACACATGCAAATTGGCAGCAATACCCTGCTCCGGATCCGGCGAAAATGCACATATACCAGCAACCAGTCGATCCACAATGCGTTGCACACAAGCCACAAGCAAATCGTCCTTGGAAGCGTAATAATGGTACAGCTTGCCCTTGGAAATACCATTCTCCCGACACAGCTGGTTCAGATTGGCATTGTCCGGTCCCTGTCGGGCAAAGCTGCGAATCGCCGCTTCTTCAATACATTCTCGACTGCGTCGATTTTTTTCTTCCTGTTTCATAGAGTGTCCATTCCTTCATATATTGCATCTCTTCAAGCCGGTCCGCTCTCCCACCGCAAAACCCAAAGCACATATCCTATTATACTGCGTCACAGGATAACGGCTAATTATTTATAGCATATTTCGTATCTTTTGTCCACTTTTTGCCTCTCCGCGATCCCTTTGCCTACAACATACAGGCTGCGCTTTTTCATAAGGAAGGTTAAAAACCATCTTTCCCTTCGGCGCCATTTGCGGAGGTTCCGGTTCGTTTTTTATTTTCTGTCATTTCGGAGCTTCGTTTTCTCTATAATCATTGCAAAAACGCAAATATTAGTCCGCTTTTGCGAAAAGCAAAAGCCACCGCCGGCAGATTGCTCTGCCGGCGGTGTTATTTTTATCTTTTATTCTGTTGCTTACACCACAATGCTTAATCGGCAAGCACATACTGCTCAATGGCCTTGGCTACGCCGTCTGCGGTATTGGCCTCTGCCCGGTAGCGGGCGGCGGCTTTACATTCCGGCGCGCCATTCTCCATGGCAAAGGAGTAGTGAGCAAAGGCGAGCATGGGACAGTCGTTGCCTGCGTCGCCAAAGCTCATCACCTGCTCCGGCTCAATTTTCAGTTGCCGGGCAATACCCGCCAACGCCGCACCCTTGTTGGCGCCGGGAGCGGTACACTCCAATTCATTAGGCAGAGAGGAAACCACCTCCAACCCCTGGCCTTCCAGCACAGACCGCACCCAATCCGCTTGCTCCGGGTTCAGATCATAAACGGCAATACTCTCTGCGCCTTTGTCCGCTTTATCCAGCAGGTTCTCCTCCCGGTGCGCCTTGGCCATATACTGCTCCAAAACCGCATGGGGCAAACTATCACTGTTGTAATAAGGTAGACGGGCTTCTTCCAAATACATACCGCCGTCCCAATACACATTATAATACAGCGGCTGTGGCGCCAAGGTTTGCAAAATGCGCTGCACTGCCTTTGGTGGGATCAGCTGCTGGCAGATATGGGCGTCGTTCTTCCGGTCATACACCGCTGCGCCGTTGGAGTAGATCACATAGTCTACAAAAGGCACCTGCGCCGTTACATGGTCAATAAAATCCAAGGTGCGACCGGTGGCAATCGCCAGGCACACGCCCCGGTCGTGGGCCGCCTGTAACGCCGCCACCGTGCGGGGACTGACGGTCAGGTGGTCACCGGACATTAAGGTGCCGTCTAAGTCTGTGGCAATCAGTTTGATGGACATAAACACGCCTCCGTTCTTCAAATACCGGGCATATTATAGCAAATTCTTGCCCTATGCGCAACGCAAAGCCGGGAAATCCGCAATTTTAGTTGACAAAACAAAGAAATTGTGCTTTAATTAGAGTTTGACAACCGCTGCAAACGCCACGCAGCACCTTTTTCCAACAGATGGAGGGATTCGGTTATGAAACGATGGGGCACCATACTCTGCCTTTGTTTGCTGCCCATACTGCTGTTCTCTGCCTGCGCAGAGGCCACGGCACAAGTTGATTTTGTTGCCAACAAAGATGTTAAAAAGATCTTTGACGATGTGCACACCGTAGGCTACATTTTGGACGATATTCGCAAGGTGGATTTCTACAAAGAAATGCAGCCCAACGACAGCTACACCAAAAAACAGGTAAAAAGCACGAAGCTGGACACCACCGTAACCAAATATTACAGAAACGAGGACCTGGTGTACGCCGCATACGAAAAAGGCGGCAAGCAGATGACCGAGTTCCACCTGCGCTCCACCCACTCCAACGACCTGACCGTCACCTATACGGACGCGGATGGCAAGCGCACCGGCGTGTCCATTCTCTGTGAGGACGATAAGGGCAGCTACCGTGTTACCTTTGACCAAGGGCTGAACACCCAATCACCCTACGGTGCCGACCGCTTTACCATTTGGATCTCGCCGGAGGCGGACAATGCCACCTTTAACAGCGAATGTACCTACGAGGCGGTCTACGCCGACGGCAAGCTCACCTGCACCCTGGTCAGCGCCAACTACTACGACAAAAAAGGCGGGTTCAAGCACTTTACCCACACCACGGACAAAAACGGCGTAACCCAGGAAAGCAGCCAGCCGATTTACAACAAATCCGACGCGAACGAGGCTATGATCGGCGACAGCGTAGACATTCTGCGCCATGTAGAAAAATGGGACGGCGTAGAGGCTGCCCAGGTGCGTATGGGCACCCACGCCTTCAGCTACACAGAAAAAAAGGACATCACCTATTGGTACATTGACAGCCAAGTGCGCTTTCTCTTTAAAAATAAGGAAAAGGCCGCTGCTTTTAACGCCCGCTACGGCGGCAATGGGGTTAAGACCTTAAAGCACACGGACGCCCCTTACGCGGTGAACTTCTCCCGGTGTAATTTACAGATCGCCTCCGACTGTACCTTCCCCGGCGACCAGAACCTGGGCGAATTTGCAGTGACGGACTTTAAGAACAATCCATACTACAATGTAACCTTTGACGCAGACGGCGTGCTCACCTCTTTTCAAAAAGTAAAATAACCCAATCGGCTCCCCTTGTGTATGCAAGGGGAGTTATTGCGTTAAAAAGGCATTTAAGCGCGGGCGGATACTATCCGCCCCTACGATAAAGCCTTTACACGAGGGAGACAAAAAAGCAAATCGTAGGGCGGGGGCTTGCTCCCGCCGCAATTCTGTTTTTCCCCGGTAGGGGCGGCAACCTGCCGCCCGCCAAATTCCTCCGCGTTTGCCTGCGGCAAATCAACACAACTTGGCTCCCCTTATTTTCTAAGGGGAGCTGGCGCGCTTGCGCGACTGAGGGGATAAAAGCATAAGTAAATCCGCCCACTTTGCATACCCACGATGTAGGGATCGATGCCCGCATCACCCCGTAGACGGCCGCACAATTTGTCAAAAGAATATACAACCGGTAAAACCCTGTATGCACCCGAGTATTCAAAAGTTGCGAAAGTATTAAATTTAAGCCCCATCCTTGTAATTACACCGGGGATATAGTATAATATTTCTGCTATAACACCTGACCCTGCGTCAGATAGAAACGGTGTACAAGTGAAGATTTTAACCATTGGCGATGTAGTCGCCCGGCAAGGCTGTGACTGCCTGCGCCATATACTGCCCGGCTTAAAGCGAGAGCTGGGTGCCAAATTAACCATTGTAAACGGTGAGAACTCCGCCGTGGGCAACGGCATACTGCCCGGCAGCGCCCAGTTTATTTTTGACAGCGGCGCCGATGTGATTACCCTGGGCAACCACGGCCTGCGCCGGCGGGAGATCTACCCAATGCTGGAAGAGAACGAGTTTTTGCTCCGCCCGGCCAACTACCACCCCTCGGCCCCCGGTCGGGGCAGCGTACTGCTGGATATGGGTGCCACTCAAGTGGGGATCATCAGCCTGCTAGGTGCCGCCTTTATGGAGCCCATTGCCAATCCTTTTGACGCGGCGGACCGGGAGGTACACCGCCTAAAAGAAGCGGGAGCGCAAATCATTCTCATTGACTTTCATGCCGAGGCCACCGCAGAAAAGCGTGCCCTTGGCTACTATTTAGACGGCCGTGTGTCTGCCCTTTTCGGCACCCACACCCATGTGCAGACGGCAGACGAACAGGTGCTGCCCGGCGGCACCGGCTACATTACGGACCTGGGTATGACCGGGCCCCAGCACAGTGTGCTGGGAGTCAGCCCCCAGGCAGCCATTGAAAAAATGCGCACCGGCCTGCCTGTGCGCTTTACCAACCCGGACGGACCTTGCGTGCTGGAGGGCTGCCTGTTTGATATTGACGAAAAAACCGGCAAGACCCGCAGCTGCACGCGCATTAGGAGGTAACCATGGGCAAGAGGAGTTTTGCTCTTTTGCTGGCGCTGGTGCTGACCGCCACCCTCTTCTCGGCGTGCACCAAAGGCACCACCGGCCAAACAGAGACCACCGCAAAGGCACAAACCACCTTTGCTACGGACAATGACAATTTCAAATTAAGCTACACCCAATCGGACAGCCTGGATCCTTTTGCCGCCAAGACCCAAAACAATCAGGTGCTGGCGGACTTGGTGTTTGAGAGTCTGTTTGACCTGGACGGCAGCTATGCCGCCCAGCCCAACCTGGCCACCGGCTATGAATTTACAAACAGCACCACCCTCAAGGTGATCGTGCCCAGCGGTCTGACTTTCTCGGACAAGTCGGCGCTCACCGTCGCAGATGTGGTATACAGCTTTGAGCAGGCCAAGAACTCCCCCGCCTACGGCAGCGCTCTGCAAGGGATTCGCTCCGCCACGGCAGAGGATAACAACACCGTGGTGTTTACCCTGCGCCACCCCTCCCTTACGGGCAGAATCTGCTGACCTTTCCCATTGCCAAGGCAAATGCCAAAGGCAAGTATCCCATCGGCAGCGGGCGCTACCGCTACAAATCCACCCAGAACGGTCCGGTGCTGGCAGCCAACGCGACCGCCGACTTTAACCCTCACATCACCACCATTCACCTGGTGAACATTGCGGCGGCGGACTCCATTGACAATGCTGTGAATATCGGCAACATCACCTATGCCTATCGGGATCTGTCCGAGAACAGCGCTAAGCGCATGACCGCCACCAAAAAGCAGATTAACCAAAACAACTTGGTGTATATCGGCTTTAACAACCGATCCGGTGCCTTTGCAAACGCCCATTTGCGCAAGGCCGTGAGCCTGGCGGTGGACCGCAACGCGCTGGCTAAGAGCGCCTATGCCGGCTACGCCACCGCTGCCCGCAGCGTATATAATCCCGCCTTCGGATTGGCAGCCAGCACCCGCCTGTTTGCAGAAGCAGCAGACGCGGCAGCCGCCAAGCAGCAGATCGCCCTGTCCAAAGTCAGCGACAGTGCCTTAAAGATCACGCTGCTGGTCAATAAGAACGACAACCGGCTGGCCGCCGCCAACCAGATCAAAACGGCGTTGGAAGCGGCAGGCTTTACCGTACAACTGCAAGTGAGCAAATTCAGCGACTATAAGGCGCGGATTAAAAATTTAAACTATGACCTCTATATCGGCGAGGTCAAGCTGCAAAACGATATGTGCCTTTACCCCTTCTTCAGTACCGACGGCGCTGCCCGCTATGGCATCAGCCAAGACAAGGGCAGTACCGCCGCCCTGTACCGGGACTACACCGCCGGCAAAACGGAGCTGGGCAAATTTATGCTCTCGTTTAGCGAGGAAATGCCATTTGCCCCCCTGTTGTACCGTAAGGGGATGATCTGCTACTCCAAGTCCCTGAGAGGCGATATTCAGGGGCAGTACGGCAACTTCTTTGCCAATATAGAAGACTGGTATTTTGGATAAAAACGCCCCGGCGTTTGCAATAAATCACGGAGGATATATTGATGATTAAATTTGAAAATCCCAACGGATACATTGAGATCACCAACGCCTATTTCGCCACCCTTGTAGGGCGTGCCGCTCAGTCCTGCTTTGGCGTGACCGGTATGGTTAACGGCAGTGCTTACGAGTCCATCGTCAGCGCCATTAAGAGCAAGGCCACCGGCGAAAAATTCAACCAAGGCGTGTCCGTCAAAAGCGTGGACGGTCAGTTGCAGATTGAGCTGCACATCTCCGTCTCTTACGGTGTCAACATCACTGCCATTGTGGACAGCATCATCAACAAGGTGCGCTACACGGTGGAGGAAGCCACAGACCTGAAGGTCAACACCGTCAATGTGTATGTGGACGCACTGAACTAACCTTAGAATGGGAGAACATCACATGATGATAACAGGACTTATGTTCCGGGACGGGGTCATCTCCGGCTCAAACAACATTGCCAACAACCGCCAGGCCGTAGACGCACTAAACATTTTTCCCGTGCCGGACGGCGACACCGGCACCAATATGAGTATGACGATCGGCGCTGCCGCCAAGGAAATGGCAGTGCTGCCGGAAAACTGCACGGTGGAGGAAGCCTCCTCCCGCTGCGCCTCTGCCCTGCTGCGGGGCGCCAGAGGCAACTCCGGCGTCATTCTTTCGCTGATCTTTCGCGGATTTTCCAAGGCGCTGCGCGGCATGGAAGAAGCGGACGGCGCTGCCGTGGCCGCTGCCTTTCGCAAGGGCGTAGACGCAGCCTATAAAGCGGTTATGAAGCCTACGGAGGGCACCATTCTGACCGTGATCCGCAAGGCGGCGGAAGCGGCGGAGCAAATCGCCACCTCCAATAACGACGCCTGGGCCGTGTGCTGCGCAGCCATGGCTGCCGCAGAGGAAGCCCTGGCAAAGACGCCGGAACAGCTGCCGGTGCTGAAAAAGGCCGGCGTGGTAGATGCCGGTGGGCAGGGCCTGGTTCTGATTTTCCAGGGTATGGGCGCCGTGCTTGAAAAAGGCACCGTGGTGCAGCCCATTGCCGGCAGCGCCGTCACGCCGGTACAAGCCCCGGACAAAAGCACCGTGGCCGCCGCCTCCGGTGAAATTGAATTTGGCTACTGCTCGGAATTTTTGATTGAAAAAGATCGCCACGCCCCCCAGCAGGATCCGCTGCGGCTGCGGGCGTACCTGGAGTCCATCGGCGACTGCGTTGTGGTGGTGGACGACAGCGATATTATCAAGGTACATGTGCATTCCAACTGCCCCGGCGATGTAATCCAGGCTGCGCTGAAATACGGCCAGCTGATCAATATTAAAATCGACAACATGCGCTACCAGCACCGCAATGCGGAGGAGGGCGTGAAACAGAGCGACACACCGCCCCAACCCACCGTAGTGCAACCGGAGAATGACTACGGCTTTGTGGCCGTATGCGCCGGTGATGGACTAAAGGAGCTGTTTACCGACATTGGCGCCGACACGGTGGTCAGCGGCGGGCAGACCATGAACCCATCCACCGACGATATTTTGAACGCCATTATGGCCACCCCCGCCAAGACGGTGTTTGTGCTGCCCAACAATAAAAACATTATTATGGCTGCCGAGCAGGCCATTCCCCTGGCCAAGGACCGCCAGGTGCGGGTGCTGCAAACCAAAACCATTCCCCAGGGGATCAGCGCCATGCTGGTGTTTGACGAAACCCAGTCTGCCGACGACAATCAGATGGCCATGATGGACGCCGCCGCCCATGTGGAGACCGGTTCTGTCACCTTTGCCGCCAGAGACAGCGAGCTGGACGGCCGCCCCATTAAACAGGGCGAAATTATGGGTATGTGTGGCAGCAAGATCAAATTCCTGGGCGATGACATTGTGGACATTGCCTTTAAGACCGTTGACAAGCTGTTTAAGCGGGGCGAGCATGCCCTGGTGACCCTGATCTACGGTGCAGATGCCACCGAGGAACAGGCCCAGGCACTGGAAAACCGCCTAAGCGAGAAATACGGCAGCGATATGGAAATCAGCATTGTAGACGGTGGACAGCCCATCTACTACTTCCTGCTTTCTGTTGAGTGATATGGACCAGTTTTTAGAACGCGATATTCAATACCTGAAAGGTGTTGGCGACAAAAGAGCCCGGCTTTTTCATAAGCTGGGCATATTTGTCGTGGGGGACCTGGTGCGATATTATCCTCGCACCTATGAGGACTGGAGTGTGACCACCCCTGCCGCCCAGGCGCCGGAGGGCACAACTGTGTGCGTGCAGGCCACCATGGTGACCCCCATGCGCACCCACCTGATCCGCAAGGGCATGACCCTCTACAAAGCGGATTTTACCGATGGGGAGACCCTGATCCATGTAACCCTGTTCAACACCAAATTCCTGGCAGAAAAGCTGCGTATGTACCAGGACTACCTGCTGCTGGGCAAGGTAGAGCGCAACTTCACCACCGTGCAGATGAGCGCACCCAAGATTGAACCGCTCACTGCTCGGCGGATCCACCCCATTTACACCCAAACCGGCAGCCTGAATGCCAACCTGATCGCCAAGGCGGTAGACTACGCCTTGGCACACATGGCGCCGCTGCCGGACACCCTGTCCCCCGCCCTGCGGAAAAAATACGGTCTGGAAGATCTGGACACGGCCGTGCGCAACATTCACTTTCCGTCAAATGCAAAAGCGCTGGAAGCGGCCCGGCACCGACTGATTTTTGAAGAACTGCTGACCCTGACTGTCGGATTGAAAAAACTTAAGGGGCGCAAGCGCACCCCCACCACTCGGGTCATTGAAAAAGACTGCACCGCAGCCTTTGCGGCCCGTCTGCCCTTTACCCTGACCGGCGCCCAGAGCCGGGCAGTGGCCCAGTGCATTGCCGACCTGCAAAGCGGCTATCCCATGAACCGACTGCTGCAAGGGGATGTGGGCAGCGGCAAAACCGCCGTGGCTGCCGCTCTGCTGGACACGATGGTGCAAAACGGCTACCAGTGCGCCCTGATGGCACCCACGGAGATTTTGGCCACCCAGCACTATGCCACACTGCAAAAATTCTTTGCAGGCACAAACACCCGCCTATGCCTGCTCACCGGCGCCTGCACCGCCAAGGAGAAGCGACAAATGAAGGCAGATCTGCTGGAGGGCAATATACACATTGCGGTAGGCACCCACGCGCTGATCCAAAATGATGTAGAATTCGCCAACCTGGGGCTGGTAATCACCGATGAGCAGCACCGCTTTGGGGTGCAACAGCGAGCGGATTTGGCCATGAAAGGTGAAGAAGTGCACACCTTGGTCATGAGCGCCACGCCCATTCCCCGCACCCTGGCCATGATGATCTACGGCGATCTGGACATATCCGTACTGGACGAGCTGCCCCCCGGGCGGCAGGAGATCCGCACCGATGTGGTCACCTCCGCCTACCACGCCCGGATCTTTCGCTTTCTGCGTGCGGCGCTGGATCGGGGCGAGCAGGGCTATATCGTCTGCCCGCTGGTAGACGAGGGCGAAAGCGAGATGAAAGCCGCCACCGCCTACGCCGCCCAACTCAGCGAAACGGAGCTGTTTGGCTACAACTTAGGGCTGCTCCACGGCAAAATGACCCCCAAACAAAAGGACGCCGTAATGCAGGCCTTTGCCCGGGGCGATGTGCAGGTACTGGTAGCCACCACAGTGGTGGAAGTGGGCGTAGATGTACCCAACGCCACGGTGATGGTCGTGGAGAACGCCGAGCGGTTCGGCCTGTCCCAGCTGCACCAGCTGCGGGGGCGCATTGGCCGCGGCAGCGCCAAAAGCTACTGCATACTGGTCAGCGACGCCAAAGGCGATACGGCCCGCCAGCGGCTGCTGACCATGAAAAAATACAGTGACGGCTTCCAGATTGCCGACGAGGACCTGCGGCTGCGCGGCCCCGGCGACTTCTTTGGCAAGCGGCAGCACGGTCTGCCGGAGCTGCGACTGGCAGATATGGTGGAGGATATGGACACCCTGCGCCTGTGCCGGGACTGTGCAGACACCATTTTGGCCGACGACCCCAATCTGGACAAACCGGAAAATCAGCCCCTGCTGACGGAAACGCAGGATCTGTTCCGCCGTAGCACCACATAAAAAAAGCAGACAGCGACCGATGAACAAGTCCGTAAAAAATGGGCAATAGAAAAAACAGCCTCCTCTGGTAGAATTAAAAAAACTACCATAGGAGGCTGTTTTCTGCTCTTTTGAATTCACTTTACAGAACACCATTTATCTGTTAAAATAGACCCGTAAACTCTGTATTTATTTTGCTATCTGAGAGATAGGGCGTATGAGAAATATGAGAACAGTGTAAAACAGGGAACCATCCCCTGTTTTAAGTGCCCGAAATAATGATTAATGGTGAGGAATAGAGCTGTGAAAAAAAAGTTTATTTGGATCGTCTTGTTCGTTGCTTTAGTGTTATTGTTCGCCTTTCTGTTCCTATGGCCGATCCAAGGCAGCTTATACTTAAACATGAATGAAGATGATGGCTTAAACAGCAGTGTATATGATCTTAGCACCAATCGGAGTAAAAAGGTCGTTATTGATGATTATAATGAAGTGATAGACTACTATCCTTTGACCGGTGGATACGCGGCGATCGGTGTGAATTATGTACCGGCTCAGAATGCAGCGGTTGATGGTCTTAAGAGTAAGTACGCTCTGGTCATTCATGAGGGAAAGCGTGACTTTTCTTATCCACTGGCTTCATCAGCCGGAATTATGTGTGTTTATGAAGACACGGTGTATTTCACGATTTATGGCGAGGACGATGTTGCCTCATGTTACTACAAGTGCAACTTGTCTGATTTTAGTATTGAAAAATTGCCGGACTCTATTAATGATATTTGTTCTGACGGCAATACGCTTGTTTATGTTGAAACCCTGCGTGACCATGACCAGGTGATCATAAAACAAGAGGGTAAAGAAAACGTGGCGCTTTCCACTGGTAAAGTCTTATGTGTGGATCTTTTGCAAAGCGATTTAGTCATTTCTTACAAGGATGGCCTGGATGAGAAATGCATATCCTATAATCTCTCTACAGGTAAGAGCACGACTTGTGGCAAAAGGAATGATAAACTGGAGTATGCAGCAACGCTCCATGGGCGTGATTGGTATATTTACAGATTTGAATTTCTGCATAACGATTTTGGTACGCCGCGATTGGATATTATCGTTATGCGTAGTGGCCTTCGGGTGAAATTCTTATTCTTGTCACCTACGAAATTAGGTTCGGTTTATCTTTTGCGATGATTACATAGAACAGGGTAAAACAGGGAACCGTCCCCTGTTTTACCCTGTTTTGCTTAAAATCTAATTCTTCTGCCAATTAGGCTGTTTTGTACTGTCTGCACAATCCGGGGCAGTTCACCGAACGCTGTCTGCTTTTTTACTATAATGCTGTGGTAAAGGTGTAGCCCTGGCTGCGAATACTGTCAATGGCCTGACCTAAAATCTCCGCATTGGTGGGACTGACGGCGTGGAGCAGGAAGATAGCGCCCGGGTGGGTGCTCTCTGTCACCTTTTGCAGCGCCGCTGCCGGTTCCGCCACATTTTGGGTATCCCAATCTGCATAGGCAAAACTCCAAAAGATACTCTTGTAACCCAGCTCCTGTGCCAGCGCCAGCGTGTCCTCGCTAAACTCCCCCTTGGGAAAGCGGAAGTAAGTCATCTTGTACTGATAATTCTTTTCCATATACCGGTGCAGCACGGTGATCTCCTCTGTGGCTGCCGCGCGGGTCACCTCGTCCATAGTCAGGTGGCGATAGGTGTGGTTGCCCACTACATGGCCCTCGGCAATCATGCGCTTGATCAGTGCCGGGTTTTGGCTGGCAAAGTCATAGGTCACAAAGAATATAGCATGGACTTGCTTCTCCTTTAGCGTGTCCAATATCTTGCCGCTGTATCCGTTCTCATACCCCTCGTCAAAGGTCAGGCACAACTGCTTTTTATTGTCCAGTAAGAAGCGAGCGCCCAGCGCGCCAAACTGTTTTTGCAGCCGTTCCGGCTCCTGCGGTCTGGCGTGGTCGGTAATGTTGCCCGGCCCCCACACCACCTTTTCCTTGCTGTAACTGCGGCTGCCCACATTGGTGGGGCGCACGGTGGTGTCCGCCGTCTTGGTTGCAGTGGTGGCGGAGGTGGTACTGGTGCCCGGATCGCCGGTTTGGTTCTCATTCTTTGCATTGCCCCGGCAGCCGGCAAACAGTATGGTGATCAGCGCTAAAGCCAGCAGCAAACTGCTGCATTTTTTGAGCATAAAAAACTCCCCTTTCAGCAATAGGTTGTGCTGAAAAGGGAGCAAATTCACCTGTTAAATTTTGATTAGCGAAAATTGGCGATGTTTGCAAAAACTGCAAATCATTCGTTAATAATATTCCACCCGGCGCGCAAAATGCCCTCATCCTTGCCAATGCGGTTAAGCACATTCTCAATGGCCTCATCGTTCTTCTTGGCGGCAGACACATAAGCGCGGATTTTGGTATTGCCGTCGTCCGTCTCCGAGGACTCCAAATTGTGCAAAATAATATCCCGCGCGTCCTTCAAAGCACTCATTAAGTGGGCGCGAATATCCACCTCAAAGTTATCCAAACAGGTCACTGAGATTTTGTACATACACTCATCTTTGGCCCGCTTTTCTTTATCATAGCTGCGCAACTTGTTAATCTTGTTGCTTAGCGGATGCAGCACCAGGTGCATCACCACCACAACCGCTGCCACAATCACCGCATACAGCACCTTGGGCAGGGTGCACAGAATACCGATGGCCGCCGTGGTCCAAATGGTAGCGGCAGTGGACAGCCCGCGAATGTTGGTGCCGTCCCGCAAAATCAGGCCGGCGCCCAAAAAGCCCACACCGCTGACCACCTGGGCAGCCACACGGGTCAGGTCCGTGTTGTCCTGGTTGATCACAAAGGAAAACGCCGTGTAGGCATACGCCCCCACACACACGATCACATTGGTAAGTATACCCGCCTGGTGCTTGGTCCACTGGCGCTCCAGGCCTACAAAAAAGCCCAGAATAATGGCCAGCGCCAGTCGAATGGAAAACCCGGACAACGCCGCAATATCCATCAAATGCGCATAGCGTTCCATTTTAAATTAAGCCTCCGCTTTCTCTTCTGCCTCCTGGGCAGATTTTTGTTTTAAGTAAGCATTGATAAAGCCGTCAATATCCCCATCCATCACGGCGGTGATATTGCCCATCTCGAACCCGGTACGGTGATCCTTGGCCAGGGTATAGGGCATAAATACATAGGAACGAATTTGGGAGCCCCAGGCAATCTCTTTTTGATCACCCTTAATGTCCTCAATGCGTTCCAAATTCTCTCGCTCTTTGATCTCCACCAGCTTGGACTTGAGCATACGCATGGCCACTTCCCGGTTTTGGTGCTGGCTGCGCTCAATCTGGCAGCTGACCACGATCCCGGTGGGAATATGGGTCAAGCGCACGGCAGAGGAGGTCTTGTTGACCTTTTGGCCGCCGGCACCGGAGGCCCGGTACACATCCATCTTAATATCTTCTTCACGGATCTCCACATTCACATCGTCGTCAATCTCCGGCATCACTTCAACGGACGCAAAGGAGGTATGCCGCCGACCGGAAGAGTCAAAGGGAGACACCCGCACCAAGCGGTGAATACCCATCTCGCCTTTCAAATAACCGTAGGCATTCTCGCCCTCTACTAAAATCGTGGCGCTCTTAATCCCCGCCACATCGCCGTCCAGATAATCCAGCGTAGACACCTTGTAGCCATGGCGCTCGCCCCAGCGGTTGTACATACGAAAGAGCATTTCCGCCCAGTCCTGCGCCTCCGTACCGCCGGCACCGGCGTGGAAGGTCAGCAAGGCGTTTTTGCCGTCAAACTCGCCGCTGAGCAGGGTGGACAGGGTCATATCTTCCACGCGCGTTTCAATATCCTTAACAGAGGCGGTGCAGTCGTCCAGCAGGGACAGATCGCCCTCCTCGTCCGCCAGTTCAATCATCACCAGCGCGTCCTCATAGTCGCTTTTCAGACTCTCATAGCCGGTGACCTTGGCCTTTAAGGAACCGATCTTTTGCATCACCTTTTGGCTGTTCTCCATATCGTCCCAAAAGTCCGGGGCGGCGCTCTCTTTCTCCAGCACCTCCACCTCGGCCTTTAAGCTGTCAATGGCCAGGGCTTCCTTTAAGTTTTCAATGGGCTTCTCGCTGTCCAGCAGCCGCAGCCGCAGTTCTTCAAATTCTACCATATCAACGCTCCGTGCAGTTCTCTGTATAAATTTATGATTATAACTGTAATATTATATATAAATCTCTGCTGCATTGCAAGGGCTTTACCGCTGATTTTACACCCGGGCACGGATTTTTGGCGGAATTGACGGTGCTTTCACACTTTGTTTAAGATATTTTAACCAAATCGTTGATTTATTGTGATATTCTAATGTATAATGATAAGAAAGCATATAGATCGAGGTACACAAAATGGCTTTGTATGAAAACAACAGCTGCCCGGTCTGCGGCAAGCAGTTCCAGCCGGGTGACGATATTGTTACCTGCCCGGAATGCGGCACACCCCATCACCGGGCGTGCTACCGGGAGCTGGGGCACTGCGCCCACCAGGCACTACACGGTGATGGATATGCCTTTACCCCGCGGATCCGCCTGCGGAGCAAAAATCAAGTGCGCCTGCCGACGATACCCACACCGCTGCCCCGGAGCAAAAAAAGAAATGCGTGGCCTGCGATGCGGAGCTGGACGGAGACGCCGTCTTTTGCACCCACTGCGGCGCTCGACAACCGGGGGCCGGCGAAAAATATCGCCCGCCTATCCTGCAGGATACGACACCGGATCCCAGCCAATACCCGGGCACCATTGAGGGTGAAGCGGCCGCCGATGTGGCGGCGGTGGTACGCACCAACACCGGCTACTTCCTTTCCCGGTTCAGACGGAATAAAAAGGTCGGATGGAACTGGGCGGCCTTTCTCTTTGGCCCCTACTACCTGTTCTTCCGCAAAATGTATAAAGAGGGCACGGCGGCGCTGGCCATTCGCTTTGCCGCGTCACTGATCGTGCAGGGCGCCTACGCCAGCCAATTTGCCAAACTCACCGACTTTATGAGCACCAACTACACTGCCCTTATGCAGGGCAAAATACAACCGGACGCAGCGCTGGTGGAGCCCTTATACCCGGCTGTAGCCATCATGATGGGCGTAGGGCTGGCGATCCACCTGGTGATCGCCCTGTTTGCCAATCGGCTGTACCACAGAAAAGTATTTACCGTGCTACAAACGGTGGATGATCGACTGCAGGACGGCGCCATCTTTCGTCAAGCACCCATGCTACCGGAGCAAATGCGTCTGACCCAGGATGAAATGCGCCGCATGTATCTGTCCAAAATGGGCGGCACCAGCGTGTTTGCGCCGATTATGGCGTTTCTAATCTTGGACATGATCTCCGGACTGCTGTCCAGCATATTGTAAAAATACCGAACGAGGAAAAGAAAAATGAAAATTAAAAAAGCAATCATTCCCGCAGCAGGGCTGGGCACGCGCGTGCTCCCCGCTTCCAAGGCCGTGCCCAAGGAAATGCTCAACATTGTGGATAAACCCGCCATTCAGTACATTGTAGAGGAGGCGTTCGCCGCCGGGATCGAGGATGTGCTGATCATCACCAACCGGGGCAAGGGGGTCATTGAGGACCACTTTGACCATGCGGTGGAGCTGGAGCACAAACTCTCCGGGGATCCAAACAAGGCGGATCTGTACCGAGATGTGCTGCAATGCTCTCAAATGGGCAATATTTATTTTATCCGCCAAAAGGAGACCAAGGGTCTGGGTCACGCGGTGCTGTGCGCCAAGAACTTTGTAGGTAACGAGCCTTTTGCGGTGCTGTATGGGGACGATGTAATCATCAGCGACGACCCGGTCACCGGCCAGCTTTGCCGCGCCTATGAGAAATACGGCAAGGGCGCTGTGGGCGTAAAGGAAGTGCCCACGGCGGATATTACCAAATACTGCTCCCTGGCGGTTGCGCCGCTGGAGGGCAACTGCTTTACCTGCACGGATATGATCGAAAAGCCCCGGCCGGAGCAGGTAATGAGCAACTACTCCATTCTGGGCCGGGTGGTGCTGCCTCCCTCTATTTTTGAGATTTTGGAGCACACCCCTAACGGCGCCGGCGGCGAATTGCAGTTGACGGACGCCATGCGCACCCTGGCGCGGCAAGAGGGCGTAGTGGCTGTAGACTACAACGGCACCCGCTACGATATGGGCAACAAATTCGGCATTTTGCAGGCCAATATTGAGGTGGGTCTGCAGCACCCGGAGACCGGTGCCCGCCTGAAAGAATACATCAAGAACTTAGCAAAGGAACTTTAATACTTATGATCAAACTGGAACGCACTTCCGTCACCAATTTTGACAATGCCATGCGCGGTGCCCGCAATCCCATGAACTCCTGGGGGCGTTACGACTCCTACTATGACGAAGACGGCAACTTTGTCTTTGGTCCCAACGATCTGAGCCTGGCCAAGCGCCTGTGCAAGGCCGGCACCGACCACCGCAAATTCATTCGTATGATCTTTGTCACCGTGGATGTAACCGCCCCCATGTACTGGTGGAAAGAGTATGACACCTACAAGGTGGGGACCGTTGCCAATTCCACCTCCACCATGCACAAGATTGCCTCCAAACCCTTTGAGCTGGCGGATTTTTCCGTAGATCACATGGATCAGCGGGGGCTGGACGCAATGGAAAAGGTGATCCGCACCCTGGAGCAGCTGCGCCTGGAATACCTGGAGACCAAGGACAAACAAACCTGGTACACCATGATCCAGCTGCTACCCAGCTCCTATAACCAAATGCGCACCTGTACGCTAAACTATGAGACCTTAGCCAATATTTATTTTGCCCGCCGCAGCCATAAACTGGAGGAGTGGCACACCTATTGTGACTGGGCGCTGGAGCTGCCTTACTTTAAGACCCTGATTGCAGATACAAAGGACTGACAACACCATGAACCAACAATACGATCCGTTCGGCAGACCCACAAACGGCGCTGTGCCGCCCAATAACGGTCAAACGCCGCCCGGTCAAAGCCCCTACAATAACTACAACAATCCCGGCGGTTATCCGCCCCCGGGCACCGGCTATCAACCGCCGTACGGCACCTATGGGCAGGACCCTCGGCAGGCTGCCTACTTTCAGCGGGAGAACCGGCGTCGCCTGGCGCTGCGCTCCCAAAAGCAGGAATTGCGCCGCTTTGGCAACTGCATTGGACTGGCGATTTTAGCCTACTTCATCTTACAGCTGCTGTTTTCCCAGCTGCTATCTGTATTGCACCTGAAGGATATCTATGAAAGCTCAACGGTTTTTCAAAGCTGCTTTAGCCTGCTGTTCATCTCCGTTTGCAGCGTGGCGGTTCCCTTTGGCGTAATGGCACTGATCAACCGCCGCCGCTACACCGGTCCGGTGATCCCCACCCGCTCCCTGCGCACCGGTCAAATGGCGTTATGGGTCAGTTTTGGTATGCTGTGTTGCGTGGGTGCCAACTTTGCGGTCACCTTTGGAGTGATCCCGCTGTTTAAGGCCTTTGGCTATGGATTAACCTCCAACAGCGCCGGCGATCCCAACTCCGTTTTTGCCTGCGTGATCGCCTTAATCGGCACGGCCATTGTACCGGCTATTTGCGAGGAATTCGCCATGCGATGCTGCTGCGTGCAATTGCTGCGCAAATATGGCAATGGCTTTGCGGTGCTGAGCATCAGCATCGTATTCGGCCTGCTCCATGGCAATGTGATCCAATTTGTCTTTGCCTTTTTGGTGGGTCTGATTTTAGGCTATATCACCGTCAAAACCGACAGCGTAGTGCCTGCGATCCTGGTGCACGCACTGAATAACGGTATGTCCGTGGTCGCCGGCATTGTGCGCTACGCTGCCACCGACACGGCCGCCGACTCCGTCACCGTGGGTATGTATGTGTTTTGGCTGCTGGTAGGCGCTGCCGCCACCATTTACCTACTGGTAAAAAAGCAGCTGTACACCCCAAAAACCCAAGTGGCACCAAACCCGGAAGCCCCAACCTTTGGCCAGTGCATGGGCGCGTTTTTTGGCACCCCGGGTATGATCGTATCCTTTATTCCGCTGGTGGTATTGACCATCTTTTCCATTCAAAAGCTGTGATTTTATGACAACGGATCAAAAATTTATGTCCCGGGCGCTGGAACTGGCTCGGCAGGCCGCGCTGGAGGGTGAAGTACCCGTTGGCGCCGTGGTGGTGCTGGACGGCCGGATCATTGGCGAGGGACGCAACCGGCGAGAGAAGAGCCGCAACGCCCTGTCCCATGCAGAATTAGAGGCCATTGACGCTGCCTGCAAAGCCTTAAACGGCTGGCGATTGTGGCAATGTGACCTATATGTCACATTGGAGCCTTGCCCCATGTGCGCCGGTGCCATCATCAATGCCCGCCTGCGCCGGGTGATCTACGGCGCCGCGGACCCTAAGGCCGGGTCCTTTGGCTCCGTGATCGACTTTAATTCCCTGCCCTATAACCACAAGCCGCAACTGACCGCAGGTGTGCTGCAAGGAGAATGTGCCGGTGTGCTCAGCGACTTCTTTGCCACCCTCCGGGCTCGCCGCAAAGCAGAGTCCGCAACCAAAACAGAATAATAATAAAAAAGAACACGGAAGCACCGTTTGGCGCCTCCGTGCCTTTTTTTGCGGCTTACGCCGCCGGGAGCCGCCCTGCACGCGGCTCAGTTCTACATTTGTCCGCTTATTTCATGGACTCTTCGTAGGCCTTGATCATTTTCTTAACCATCTGGCCGCCTACGGAACCAGCCTGCTTAGAAGTCAGGTCGCCGTTGTAGCCCTGCTTCAGATTTACGCCCACTTCTCAGTGCGTATGTTTACATATTAAAATGCACTGATTTTGGCAAGATATTCGACTAACTTGCTATATCTTGTCTATTAACTATATTTTCTTGAAAATTGCCGATAAATCGGTAATAGATTGTGATTTTTTGCTTGTAAGGTACATTTTTGCCTGCGATTTTTTTATTTTCGGGCAGTACCTTTTCTTCGATTTCAATTCTCTCTATGAAGGTGCGAACGATTTCTTCCGTCAACTCATCAATATGCTCATACTGTTTTACGAGTGCAAAGAATCTTTCATAATTGTTTGTTATCTCGTTTCCGTTTGACTGCTTGCGTTCAATTTCGGATAGCTGTTTTTTCAACTTTGCAACTTCGTCGGACATTTTCGACGCCGTTGTATTCAGCACATCTTCCGAGATTGTTCCTGCTGCATAGTCGTTGTAGAGTTTCATAATGATTCTGTCGATTGTTTCGATTCTTCCCTCAATAGCAGATTTATTGTCCTCTGAATTTTCGTAAATATTAACTTGTCCCGACCTCTGAATTGCCTGTTTGATAATCTCTTTTTTGTCCTTGTCGGACAGAGAAATCAGCTGGTTGAGGTCGGCTTTTATTATTTTAAGCAAGTCTGTATATTTTATTCTCGCTCCGTGTTCGCAGTGATTTTTGGAACGCTTTGGAATATTGTTGCACGAAAGATACCAATATTTCATTCGCTCGCCTTTATACACTGTTCCCGACGAACACATTGCACCGCCGCAATGCGCACAGAATGTTAAGCCGTTGAAAATGCTTGAACGGCATTTTTCATAGCTCTGCCAATTCTTTGTGTTCATTCCCATAAAGTAGGCGGCTTGGTCAAACTGCTCTTTGGTAACAAGCGGTGTGTGCGTGTTTTCTGTGATGAACCAATTTTCTTCCGGCACGGCAAGTTTCTTTTTTGATTTGAGACTTGCCTTTTTTGTTTTGCCAAGAATTGTGTGCCCAAGGTAAACCGGGTTTTTCAGTATTCGCTTTACCGTTGTGTAATTCCATTCATCAACAGCTCTCGCAGCACCTCTTTCGCCGAAGTTGTCACGGTAAAGCACACGGTATTTCAGAGGTGTTATGTCGCCGTTTTCTGTGAGCGCAGTTGCTATGGCTCTGGCAGATTTTCCGTCATGTGCCATGGCAAATATCTTTTGCACTATCGGAGCAGTTTTCGGGTCAGGCTCAAGCGCCGTGCCGTCTTTATTCTTCATATAGCCGAACGGAGGGCAGGCACAGTATTCGCCTTTTGTCCTTTTTTGATTTATGACTTGCTTGATTTTCCGTGAGGTGTCTCGCAAATAAACATCGTTCATCGCAAATTGGAACGGAGCCATAATGTTAACTTCGTTCGAGTCAAAGTTGTCACTGATTGCAATATAATGAATTTGATTTTCGGGAAAATAGGTTTCCGCATAGTAGCTCGACTCGGTCATATCTCTGCCGAGTCTTGACAAGTCCTTGGTGATAACCATATTTGCAAGCCCGTCTTTAAGGTGAGCAATCATTTGGCTAAAGCCCGGTCTGTCAAAATTTGAGCCTGAGAAACCGTCGTCAACAAATTCTTTTACAATGGTAATACCGTTGTCCTCGCAGTATTGCCTGACGATACTTCGTTGGTTTGTGATACTCGATGATTCACCGCCGTTGGCCTCCTCAACGGATAGTCTGTAGTATGCATCGGCTAATTTCAAGTTCGTTTTCATTGGTGAAACCTCCTTGAAAAAAGGATTACATACCCAACACGGAGTATATCACAGGAGGGTTTGAATATCAATTAAAAACCTCCTTATTCTTTGCGGAAATATTTTCCTCTATCAAAGATTTAATATCTCTGCTCTTATCAAATATGCGAACCACTTCGTAATGACTGTTGTTAATGTCGTATGATGTTGTTTGCATCACTTTAGAATTATCTTCCATTGACGCACCTCCAACAGTATTATGCGTTTTGTTCGTGTTGTTTATTACTTCGTTTTTTGCTGCCATAAGGCAACACGCTAACTATGATTTTATATCTGCCTCCTTTAATTTGATTTACCTTTCGTTGTGAATTTGTAGTTCATATTAACCTCCGATTTAGCTCACAGGCTTTTACAAATCGCCTGTAAGTCGTTTTTAGTTTTAGTCCGACGAGTTACTCTATTTTAGATTGAACTCGTCAATTTTTGCTCACGGCGTTGCCTGATTTTTCATAAATAGGTTCATCATACGCACTCCTTTCCGTGAATACTAAAAAACCTTGATTTTCTGCGAAAAACACCCATAACTGCATACGAATTTGGAATCATACGCAAAAGTATTACGAATTGAAAAGCCGACAGGCTTTGCCGGACGGCGTTTTCGGGCATTTCAAAGCCCGAAAATCATACCCCTTTATCCTGCTTTAAAATCGACGGCTTGAAATCCGCTTCAAAATCCACTCGAAAGCTGTCAATTTTCGTTTCAAAAATCATAAATTTTCAAAATCAAAGCCTTTCATATTCTTTGCCGATAAACCCTAAAGCACGGTGCATTAAATCTTGTTGACCGTGTATAGATTGCTCTTTTGCTCGCCGCCGATAAACCGTTTCGAGATAGTTATGTACCCACCGCTTTCCAGCGAATGCAAAATTTTTCTGCAAGTAGATGCACACATCGAACAGCTTTTTGCAATCATAGGCACCGACCAAAAACTTTGCCCCGCCGAGTCCTTTGCCCGGACGAGAAAAGAATAAACGATAAACTCGTTGGGCGATAACCGTTCATCAAAAATTCTGTTCGGCAAAAGAAAATATTGCCCGCTGCAATTTTTACGCATACGAAAACCTCCTTCCAAATTATTCGAGAGAATATTTTGCTAAGTGAAAACCAAAAAGAAAAACACCGTTCAAAAACTCCCTCTACTATACGGAGAAAAATTTCCATTTTGTTCGGGTGTTTTTCAAAATTCTTTACACCTTGTTTACATTTAATTTCACCATAGAAAAAATACCCCTCTATAATACAGAGAAAAATTCAAGTTTTGT
>ENA-OQCO01000123-OQCO01000123.1-human-gut-metagenome-genome-assembly--contig:-NODE-123-length-43139-cov-3.761043_pt1 | contig 43139 bp, 51 predicted proteins | sample MGYA00242500_ERZ504582 | MGnify/ENA primary metagenome ERZ504582 (study PRJEB26092, sample SAMD00036346) | human gut metagenome | host: Homo sapiens | study: EMG produced TPA metagenomics assembly of... | reverse complement strand
ATCTTTCGATACGCAGTACTGATAAAACTCTTTTAGAATCTTATCGGGTTCCTTACTTTCTCGTCGTTGTTTAATTTTCAAGGTCCTTAACCAGCCTTTCGGCCGGCCGCTCTTCTCTCGAGCGCTTGATAACTATACCACAACTTGCCGCAAATGTCAACATCTTTTTTCAAGTTTTTCATTTTTTTAACAGCGGCGGGATCGAAACAATCAAGCGTCCGCGCCTTGCTGTCGGCTGCGCTGCGGTTAAGCAACGTGTGATATTATAGCGCGCCGATCAGCAAATGTCAAGACCCAATTTCAACTTTTTTTACCGGGTTGCAATTCCGTGTACAATTTGCTATAATGGCTAAACGATATATATAATGTATAAGGAGGGATCTGCAATGCCCATTCGTATTGATAACGAATTGCCGGCGAAGCAAAGCTTGGAAATCGAGAATATCTTTGTCATGAGCAACAAGCGCGCGGACACGCAAGACATCCGCCCCCTGCATATCATTATATTAAATTTGATGCCCACCAAGATCGACACGGAGACCCAGCTGCTGCGTCTGCTGAGCAACACGCCGCTGCAAGTGAATGTGGACTTTTTGCAAGTGAGCAGTCATACTGCCAAGCATACCTCTAAAAGTCACATGGACAAGTTCTACTACACCTTTGATCAGATAAAGGACAGGAAATACGACGGTATGATCATCACCGGTGCGCCGGTGGAGCAAATGCCCTTTGAGGAAGTGGACTACTGGGACGAGCTTTGCCGGATCATGGATTGGACAAAGACCAATGTATATAGTACCTTCCATATTTGCTGGGGCGCGCAAGCGGGGCTGTACTACCACTACGGTATTCCAAAGCACCCGCTCAGCAAAAAGATGTTCGGCGTATTCCCTCACCGCAGTTTAGATGTGACCCATCCACTGATGCGGGGACTGGATGATGTGTTTTACATTCCCCACTCCCGGCATACGGAAATTCTGCGGCAAGACATTGCCCAGGTAAAGGACTTGCAGATCCTGGCATACAGTGATATTGCCGGTGTCTGCCTGCTGTCTGATATGGAGTGCCGCAACTTCTTCTCTACCGGGCACAGTGAATACGACCGAGATACACTGGCCAAAGAATATTTTCGTGACAAGAGCAAAGGACTGGACATTGACAGACCCTACAACTACTTTCCCCACGATGATGAGAACCTGGTGCCCTTGGTCAGCTGGAAGAGTACAGCCAGCCTGATTTTTTCTAACTGGCTCAACTATTTCGTTTACCAACGCACACCCTACGACATCAGTACACTATAACATAAGTAACAAAGACCGCTGTGGAAAACACAGCGGTCTTTTTCTATGATTAATATTATCTTTAGAATAAAAAACACATAGAAAAACAGCCCACCTGAAAAAGGTGGGCTGTATGTATTTACTTAAACAAGTAATTGGTGTTGTTGAAGGTCAGCGGCTGGTACTCGCCATTATGTGCATAGTACACAGCAGACAACTTAACAGCCACAGCAAAAGTCTTGCCGGAGCAGCTAAACACATAGCAATCTGCACCGTTAACAGTAACTACCTTATTGTTGTAAGAGATAGAACTGCTGGACGGATCCGCACTGTAACCAACCTCCTGCCAGTTATCGTGAATGGTCTGCTTCAGCAGCAGCTTCGCATCCGCAATGCTGTAATCCGGCGTGGTTGTGATTTTATGCGGGTTGGAATACGCATCGTAAGTCTGAGCCACTTTTGTTCCCTCTTCCGCAGCCGTCGTTTCCTGGGCGGGATTGTAAACAAACGCGCCAAAACGAACGATAAAGTAGATCAGGAACCAAATGAGCAGAATCAGGATCACAATCAGGACGATCTTGCCGCCCTTGTTCTCCGGTCTTGCCGCCATCTCGTCCTGAGACGGTGTGGGGATCGGAACGAAAGGTTTACCCTTCTTAGCGCACTTCTTTTCCAGCTTAGCATTCTTCTTGTCGATCTTCTTGACCAACTTAGCGTATGCCTTCTGGCCGGCCTTCTCTGCTTTGATCTCTCCCTTAGTCTGGAAAGCATCGATGGTCGGAATGGCAATGGCGGTAAATGCTTTGCCGCCTGCGGCCGCTTTCTTTTCCCCTTTTTCGTTTTTCTTCGTAGTTTCTTTTACGAATTTTTCATAAGCCTTTGCATGCTTCTTTTCCGCTTTGGCGTTTGCCTTAGCAAGTGCCTTTTCAGCCTTTGCTTCTCTCTTGGCCGCCTTCGCTTCTTTCTTAGCAAGCTTCTTTTCTTTACTCAAGGCAGTACCCTCCTTATAAGTATAGTAGTAGTATATCATCTTGCTGCTCAAATTTCAACAAAAAAATGCAAGCAAATGCGAGATTTTTATGAACAAACTGTAAACATTAGTACGCCGGCAGCATACAGTACACAAGATTTGGTAGTGAGCAGCGGTGCATTATGCCTATATATGATCCGGATAGCGGTGCGCGGTAATGGTGCCGTCCTTCACTTCCAATCGGCAAATGCGGGCGTTGCGGCGGTCACCTTCAAAGCCGTCATCCTCCACATTACGGGCGTGGTACACCGCGTACCATACACCATCCTTCTTGATCACGCTATGATGACCGGTGCCCTCCTCCCAATCATTGGCGCGAATCACCGGAGCATAGGTATGGTCATCCGGCACCTTTTCAAACTTGATTTTGGTCAGGTCCGTTTCGTCCGTCTTGGCTCGGGCATATCCTATATAATAGGTAGGCTGTAAGTAGCAGTTGCCGCTGTACATTACATACTGCCAGTCCCCCTCCCGAAAGTAGCAGGCACCCTCAATGGTGTGCCAGTGCTGGCCTTTCTTGTACCGATCCCGCCGGAAGATCTCCTCGTCCAGGGTGGGCACCACCACCGGCACCGGGTGTCCTGCCGGGGTATACGGATCCAGCATCTTATCCACCACAATATAAGTGCCAATCCGGTCGCCCTCAAATGTATTGGTAGAATAGAACAAATACAGGCCGCTCTCGTTCTGCACAATCTGGGAGTCAATGGAAAAGGGATGCAAAATCTGCTTCTCCTGTCCAAAGGGGCCGAGGGGATTATCCGCCTGACTGACAAACAGTGCCTCCCGATGACCGCCCTGATCCGGAGTATCGCCAAAGAACTCATAAGAACAATACATATAATATGTACCATCCAGTTCAATAACGCTGGGCGCCCAGAAGTTATGCTCCCCGGGCACGGTAAACACCATACCGTGAAATTGCCAACCGGTGAGCAGATCATCCGAGCTGTAAGCGTAAATGCCATCATCGCCGGTGGTATAAATGTAATATCGACCGCCACTTTCCAGAATAAACGGATCTGCCTGACCGATATAATTCTCTTTTTTTTGTTTCTAACAGCTGCATAAGTGCGCTCCTTCTTCAAAAATCAGCACCATTATACACGCTGGCGCGGTCTTTGCCTACCGGTATGGACCAAATTCTTAAAATTCAGTACAGTGCACAAAAAAGTGCCAAAGAATTTGTGCAATAAGGCAGGAATCAGGCGAAATTTTGCGTGGAATTGCAAATTGTCAACTTATTTTATGATTATGGTTGACATTTACGCAAAATCAAGGCATAATAGTACAAAATTCAATGCGAGGTAAAAAGTATGTCAGAAACAACCGCAGCTGCCGAAAGCAGCAAGAAGAAGAAAAAACTCCGCACGGTAGACATTGCCTATATCGGTCTGTTTGCCGCACTGATCGCTGTGTGCGCCCAGATCGCCGTGCCCATGACCGTGTCCTTTACCATGCAGACCTTTGCCGTTTGCCTGTGCGCCGGACTGCTGGGGTGGAAGCGCTCCACCGTGTCCGTAATCGTGTACATTCTGCTGGGTATGGTAGGACTGCCCATCTTTACCGGGTTCAAAAGCGGCGTGGCAGCCATTACCGGTCCCACCGGCGGCTACATTGTCGGCTTTGTCCTGACCGCACTGATCACCGGCGCTTTGGTGCAAAAGTTCGGTCACAAGTTTTGGCAGTTGATCCTGTTTATGGTAATCGGCCTGACTGTATGCTACGCCTTTGGCACCGTGTGGTTCATCATTGCTTACAAAGCCACATTAAAAGCGGCGCTGGCCACCTGCGTGGTGCCATTCCTGCTGCCGGAGTGCGGCAAGATCCTGCTGGCAGCCCTACTTACCAATCGGCTGATTCGCTTTGTAAAATAAATCTTAAACGACATAAAGAAACGCAAGGTGCGAAATACACCTTGCGTTTTTTACTATCTTATACTGCGTAAAGCATTTGCAACAGGCGCTTTCCCGTCGCAGTGGTGAACAGCTTTTCTCTGCCGACTTGCACGGCTTCTTCGGAAAGCCCCTCCTCATACGCATTCACCAAAAAGTCCGCCTCAATTAAAATGCGCAAAGTCAATCGGTCCACACCGGTGTAGGTATGGTGTCTGGCCACCAGATCACAAACTTCTTCCACAAAATCCTTTGGCCAGTCTGCAAGCAGTTGGCATACCACCGGTGGGCCCTCCAGCTCTTGGTATTTACCGGCAGAGGAACCGTAATGCAGTTCCGCATTGTGAATACCAATATCATGAAGTGCAGCGGCTGTCAGCAATACGCACCGCTGCCCGTCGTGCAAATGCTCCCCATCGGCGATCATTTCGGCAAAAGTATACACCTTGATCAAATGCTGTATCCGCTTGGGATCTCCGGCATCATATTGCAGGGCACGGCGCAACGCTTCTCTCGGATCGTTCAAAGGGCTCATTTCTCTGCCTTGACCGCGTCATACTGCTCCAGCACCTCTTTGTCCGGCGCAGGGGTGCACAGGGACACCACCACATTCACCAGCAGACCAAACAGGAACGCAGGCAGCAGCTCGTAAATCTTCAAAACCGGTGCCAGATCGGCAATGCAATACTTCCACAGGAACACCATTACCGCGCCGGCGATCATACCGGCCACAGCGCCGTAACGGTTGGAGCGCCGCCAAAACAGCGCCAGCAGCATTACCGGACCAAAGGACGCGCCAAAGCCCGCCCAAGCAAAGCTGACGATTTTAAACACAGAAGCGTTAGAATCCCAAGCCATAAAGATGCCTACCACGCAATACCCAGCAGGGTCACCCGAGCCACGATCATCTTAGCCTTGGCAGACAAATTCAGGTTGAACAGGCTGCCCAAAATATTCTCGCTGACGCCGGAGGAGGCAGCCAGCAGCTGGCTGTCCGCTGTGGACATGGTGCTGGCCAAAATACCCGCCAGGATCACACCGGCCAGCAGTGCAGCAACTACCCCGTGCTGGGACAGCAGATTGGCGATCTGCACAATAATGGTTTCCTTGTCTGCCAGCGCACCCATAGCGCCGTTCTTGACCATAGCGGAGCCAACTACGCCGATCACCACGGCAATGAACATAGAGATCACTACCCAAATGGTGGCAATGCGGCGAGAGGTCTTTAATTTGCGATCATCTTCAATGGCCATAAACCGCAGCAAAATGTGGGGCATACCAAAGTAGCCCAGCCCCCAGGCGGCGGTAGACAAAATTTTCAACAAGTTGTATGTGGCGGATTTGCCGCTTTCCGGGTCATAGGTAGCCGTCATGGACAGATAGCCGCTCATGCTCTGCGCATTCTCCACCACGGCGCCCACGCCGCCGGCCTTGGACACGCCAAACACCAGTACCACCACCAGCGCAATGCTCATCACAATGCTCTGCACTAAGTCAGTGGTAGACGCGGCAGTAAACCCGCCGGTAGCGGTATAGCCCACGATCACAATGGCGGAAATAATCATTGCCACATGATAGTCCATACCGAACAGCGTGCCAAACAGCTTGCCGCAGGCGGCAAAGCCGGAGGCTGTGTACGGCACAAAGAATACAATAATTAAAATGGCTGCCATGGCGGTAAGAATATGTTTTTTCTCTCCAAATCGGCGAGAGAAAAAGTCCGGCACGGTAATGGCACCAATGCGGGCGGAATACCGGCGCAGACGGCGTGCCACCACCAGCCAGTTGATGTAAGTGCCCACGCCAAGGCCAATGGCTGTCCATCCCGGATCCGCAACACCGGTCAGATAGGCAACGCCCGGCAGGCCCATCAGCAGCCAGCTGGACATATCCGACGCCTCGGCACTCATGGCAGTAACCACCGGCCCCAACCGACGGCCGCCCAAATAGAAATCGTCCACTGTATTGTTGCGCTTGGAGCACACAATACCAATAGCCAGCATAGCGATCAGGTACACGGCTATAGAGATCAGAATACAAACTTGTGCACTGGTCATAAACAGTACCTCCAACAAAATTTGGCGCTTTGCAGCACTACCGGTGCAAAGCAATACAATCTATAGTACCATTTTTTGCCGCCGATGTAAAGAATAAGTTGCGTTTTTTCCTTTGATTAGCGCCTATATCCGGCAGGGATAAAAGAATTGACAAGCCGTAGGCAGGTTGCTACAATAAAATTGTATAAAGCTTATATTCCACAAGGAGACGGAAAAAATGAAGCAATCGGCAATGTCGCCCCGCACCGGGCGTATAATAGAACTGGATATTGCCAAAGGGTTGGGCATTCTCTCGGTGATCCTGTACAACACCCTGCCCGCCTCGCCTTTGCATACAGCGCTGGGCGGCTATATGATGCCCCTGTTCTTTGTAGTGTCCGGGCTGGTCATGCAAAGGGATGCATGCAGCTTTTCTCTCCGTCGTTTTTGGGAGAAGAACGCCCGGCTGCTGTTTTATTACATTTTATTCAGCGCCATTTATCTGCTGTGCAGCGCGGTGACCTGTATTGCCGGCCACGGCAGCTACAAAGCGCTGGCACTGGACGGCATTGCCGCTTTGGTTGGGTGCGGATTTAATGTACTTTGGTTTTTCAGCGCCCTGTTTTTGGCAAACTGCTTTGCAGTCTGCTCACCGGCAGCACGCTGCCCCGCTGGGCACAAGGGTTGTTCCTGGCCGGGCTGTTTTTGCTGGCAGCCGGTATAGGCAGAGCAGTGGACTTTACCGCCCTGTCCGGCGTGGGCCGGGTGCTGGGCATGGTAGGGCTGACAGTTCTTCGCCCCATGGAGGCGGCCTTTTATCTGTTTATTGGTACCCTGCTGCAAGGTGCGTTTCGTTCTCTGCAAAAGCAGTGTACCAAGCCGGCGATGGTTGTCGCCTGCGGCATTGGCGGCACTGTGCTGACCGTCGGCTGTGGCTTGCTGGCGCAGGCAGCGCCACAGGATATGTACGATTTGACTGCCTCTCGCCCGCTGCTGAGTTTGGCGGCGGCCGCACTGGGCTGCGCCGGAATCCTCGGTATCAGCCTGGCGCTGGGCAAGGTGCCAATGCTGAACAAAGGTCTCGCCTACTTGGGCGTACACGCTCTGTACCTGATGGCCATTCACAACCAGCCCAATTTATATGGCTGGCTCAACAAGCTATCTGTCAAGCTGTGCGCCGGGTTGCCCGGCTGGTATATGCAGGGCATGTTCTTTCTCCTGCTCACCGTGGCGGCGCTGATAATCGCCATGGGACTGGAGCCGCGACTGGATCCGGCAGTGCGCGCCTTGGCTCGCCGCTGCACCGGACAGAGAAAAGAGCAGACAAACCCGGAGCGCTCTTGACTTTTCGGTCCCGATTTGCTATGATACCAAGGTAACAGCAAGGACGAGAAACAGTACTCCCCCACCCTGTGCAGAGAGAACAGGCGGTCGGTGCAAGCCTGGGCAGGCGGCGGAGGAACCCATCTTTGAGCTGTGCGCCGAACGCAAAGGCTATTAAGGCGTACCGGGAGCTCCCGTTACAGAGCGCGCAGAGTGCAGGCTCAGCCTGAATTTAGGTGGTAACACGGATCAATGATTCGCCCTAAACCGATCGTCACAGATCGGCTTAGGGCTTTATTTTTTGGAGGTTTTTTGTATGAAACTGGAACACTTAGTTGGCGATCGCTTTAAGGAGCGCCCGGCAGACTGCCAGGTAGACAGCCACGCCCTGATGGTGCGCGGCGGCTACATCAAGTATGTGGCAAACGGCATTTACTCCTCTTACCCGCCCTTAAAGCGGGTGCTGAAGAAGCTGGAGCAAATCATGCGGGAAGAGATGGACGCCCTGGACGGTCAGGAAGTGCAGTTCCCGGTGGTGATGCCCGCCTCTCTGTGGGCAGAGTCCGGCCGGTATGAGAGTATCGGCAAAGAGTTGCTGCGCTTTACGGACCGCAACGGTGCCGATATGGTGCTGGGTATGACCCATGAAGAGGCTGCGGTGCAACTGGTGCGAGAATATGCCGGCACCTACACCAAGTATCCCTTTATGATCTATCAAATTCAGACCAAGTTCCGGGACGAGGCGCGCCCCAGAGCCGGGCTGATCCGTGTGCGTGAGTTCACCATGAAGGACGCTTATTCCTTCCACACCAGCCAGGAGGACCTGGACGATTATTACGAAAAGTGCCACAAGGCTTATGAGCGTATTTTTGCCCGCGCCGGTGTGCCGGAAGTGATCTCCGTTGCTTCAGACTCCGGTATGATGGGCGGCAGCGTATCCCACGAATTTATGCTGCTAACCCCCATTGGTGAGGACTCTATCGTGCTGTGCGACGACTGCGGATATAAGGCCAACATGGAGGCTGCCGAGTCTATCCTGGAACCGATGGAAAATGCCCCCTCCCAGCCGCTGACTAAGGTGCACACCCCGGATATGCACACCATTGAGGAAGTATGCACCTATCTGCACGCCGACCCTAAGGACAGTGCCAAGGCCGTGGTGTACCAGACCAATAATGAAGACAAATATGTGGTACTGTTCCTGCGAGGCGACCTGGAAGTGAACGAGACCAAGCTCACCAACTTTTTGGGTGAGGAAATTCACCCGGCGGTAATTACCGAAGAATGTGGTCTGCACGCCGGCTTTATCGGTCCTTCCAACCTAAACGGCGACTTTACCGTGCTATACGACCGCTCTCTGGAGGGGCGCAACAACCTGTGTGCCGGTGCCAACGAGACGGATTACCACTATACCGGCGTGGATATGCAGCGGGATGTGCCCGGTGCGGAGTACCACGATTTTGCCAAGGTGGTTGAGGGCGGTATCTGCCCCTGCTGCGGCAAAAAGAGCATTCATATTTCCCGTGGTATTGAGGTGGGCAACATTTTCCAGCTGGGCAAGAAGTACACCGAGCCTATGGGTATGACCTATACGGATCGGGACGGCAAGAGCCGTGTGCCGATCATGGGCTGCTACGGCATTGGCGTTGGCCGACTGGCCGCCGCTGTGTGCGAGGCGCACCACGACGACTACGGTCCCATTTGGCCCAAGGCCATTGCCCCCTGGCAGGTGCACCTGTGCGCCGTGCGTGCAGACAATGAAGAAGTGCGTGCCTTTGCCGATACACTGTACAACACCTTGCAGGAGAAGGGCGTAGAAGTGATCTACGATGACCGTTCTGTCAGCGCCGGCGTTATGTTCTCCGACGCAGATCTGCTGGGCGTGCCCCTGCGGGTGATCGTCAGCCCCCGGAACCTGAAAAACGGCGTGGTGGAACTGACCGCCCGGGACAAGAGTTTCTCTGAGACCGCACCCACCGCAGAAGCGGCAGACGCCATTTTGGCCAAGCTGGCAGAATGAGCGTAACGAACCGGCCGATACGCATTTTGTTCGTGTGCCACGGCAACATTTGCCGCTCGCCTATGGCGGAATTCATCTTTAAGGATATGGTGCGGCAGGTGGGACTGGCAGATCAATTTGAGATTGCGTCCGCTGCCACCAGCCGAGAAGAGATATGGCATGGCAAAGGCAATCCGGTGTACCCGCCAGCCAAGGCAGAGCTGGCTGCCCACGGCTTGTCCTGTGACGGCAAGTGCGCCCGACAGCTGACTGTCGCCGATTATGACTACTACGATCTGCTGCTGGCCATGGATGGCAGCAATGTGCGTAATCTGCACCGTATGCTGGGCGGCGACCCGCAGCATAAGATCAAAAAGCTGCTGGACTATGCCCACGGCGGCGATGTGGCCGACCCTTGGTACAGCCGGGATTTCGCCCGCGCCTACCAGGATATCGCCACCGGCTGCCGCGCCCTGCTCACCGCCCTTACAACCAAATAAAAAAGCGCCCCGGCACAAAGGCAATCGACTTTGTACCGGGGTATTTTTATCGGCTTATTTGTCAAACGACGGATTGGTCATATAGTAATTTTTGCTGTTCAGCTTATCGGTGGCTACCCGCAGCCCCTCACCAAAGCGCTGATAATGGACGATCTCCCGCTCCCGCAGGAACTTAATTGGCTGGATAATATCGGGATCGTCTACCAGGCGCAGAATGTTGTCATAGGTGACCCGCGCCTTTTGCTCCGCCGCCAGATCCTCGTTCAGGTCGGCAATGGTGTCGCCCTTTACGCCGATACTGGCTGCGTTCCAAGGGGAGCCACTGGCAGAGGTGGGATATACGCCGGCGGTGTGATCCACAAAGTAGGCAGCAAAGCCCGGGTTCTCCTCAATTTGCTTTTCCGTCAAGTTGCGGGTCAGTTGGTGCACCATGGCGCCGATCATTTCCAGGTGCCCCAGCTCCTCCACACCAATGTCCGTAAGCAAGCCCTTCAACTCCGGATACGGCATAGAATACCGCTGGGACAAATAGCGCAGACTGGCACCCAGTTCCCCATCCGGACCTCTTTATTGCATTTAGATATAATTAGGTATAGAAAAAGGCCGAACAGTCTTGTGACTGCCCGGCCTTTTCTCACATGAGCATTGTCGATATTGGAATTATGCGGATAATATCACCGTTTTTGGCTTTAATGCCAACAGAAAGTTGTTTGTAACGCAATCCATCATCCACTAAAACAGCTTCGATGATCACATAGTCCGCAGTTTCAACCAAATCTTTGGTATCTTCCACAATCATTTTTCATTCCTCCTTTGTTTTTTGTTATACTACAAAGGAAGATGTGTTGTCAAGCGTTTTTCATTGAACTTGGTAAAAATTGCAACTTACTCACTTGCCTCTATTTTTAGCCCAGTAAAGTTCATAGCTTCAAAAATCCTGTTAATATGCTCGAAAGCTATGTCCTGTATTTCATCAAGGCAATGATCAAGAATATAATCTCTTAGCTCTTTTGTATCCTCCGGATGCATATTACATTCATAAATAAATTCCGCAGTTGCGCTTACGATTTTTTCAGCGTCCTTCTTATCCTTTTCATACACAGACGCATTAAAAGCCAGCAGTAGAGTATCATCATCCCCATTCAATGGGAATTTGGGTGAAACAAAGCACTCTATTGCCAATTCTTCTTTTCCATCCTTAATCAACTTAGTATCAACTGCAATTTGACTTATTTTGTATGCTTGCAATTTCAAATTATAGTTCATTGATTTACCCCTCCGCTCGTAATTAGATTTCTATTTATGCCATAAGAAAATCCATCTTCGCCTGATTTATAGGCATCTTTATCAATGGAAAATTGTGGAGCATGCTCTGTCCGAGACAGCTTGATGGGACAAGAAAAACAACCATTGGATCAGTCGTTTTTTTCAATGAGGCTCGCAATGCCTCATTCACATACGCATTTAATGTCATATCGCGTTTGGTTGCTGCCGCCCATATATCCCTGTGCAATTCCGGACTTACTCTTACATTGAATGAGCCGCTAAAGCTTTTGTTTGGATCTTTGCCCTCCTCTTCGCAAAATTCCAAATAATCGTCCACCGCCTCTTTGAAAGCTTGTTCCACCTCGCCTGCGTTTTCGCACTCAAATGTGACTAAATCACGAATGCCCTCTATTTTGCCGAAAAGGATTTGGTCTTCTTGGCTATATTCCACATTCGTAAAATACCCTTTGTACTGAATAACATTGCTCATTTAATATCACCATTCCTTTCCATAGCAGCAATTATGCTTCTAATCGCAGCTTTTCTAACATACGCATCGGATCCATGAGGTTTGTGAAGAAATATTGTCGTTTTTTCTACATCATCCCTCTTTATAAATCCTACTCGAGAACCAGATGTTTTCCCTTTATTATTCTCACTATAACCGTAATGTTTCATGATTTTTCTTAATTCCTCATAGGTAAAATCACTTGGAACTAACAAAAACCGTTCCCAGAGCTTTTCAAACTGGCTCAATCTTTCCCACCTCTTTGCAACTAATTTGCAGTTGCATTCTATCATAAGAGTATGTGAAATTCAATAAAAACATGAATTTTTTTATCTTTTTGTCATATTTTTTGATAAAAAACAAAAGAAGCCCACCGATTACTCGGTGGGCTTTCTGCTTTACTTGATGAATTTACGGTCAATATCCTTTTCCCATACACACAGCCAGCCGGAGGGGCAGCGCGCCCACAGGTTGCCGGTGGAGAGCAGCTTTGTCTCCAGCACGGTGATGGTGGTGCCTGCCCGGAACATAGCGTCTGCTTTCGACTTGCTGCTGGTTGCGTGTCGCCGGCCGTCCGTGGTCAGATCCTTGACCTTCTTGCGTCCGGCAGCAGCACCTGCGCCCTTGTAAATTCCCCGCACTGCGGTGGTGATGTATGTACCCGGCTTAACCGTCGGTGCCTTGGGCGCCGCCTTTTTGTAGTTGACATCGCTTTCCGCATACACCGCCTTGCCGCCTTTGGCGTTGGTGAACAGCCAAATGCCGCTCAAATCAGAGGCAAGCGCCGCAGGCTGCACATACACCTCCCGGCCATTCTTGACCTTTGTGTACTTCCGGCGGTTGGTCGTCAAGGTAAACTTACCGTCGTACCAGTAGGGATCCAGCACGATCAGGTTACCGCTCTTGTCCAGTCCGCCCACATACACATAGTGGCCGCCGTTGGAGAACAGCTGTTTGCCGCCACCACTGACGCACACTATAGCTTTGCCACCGGCTTTCAGGTGGTTCTTCAGGTCAGCAACGGTCTTTGCCCGCTTGCTTACGATGGAGTAATGCTTCTCCAGGTACACTGCCACCGTGTCCATATCGGTGCCATCTGCGGACCGTGCGCCCATCAGTAGGCACTTCTGTGTCCAGGCTGCCGTATCCAAGCCGGTAAAGCCGAAGTTATGGAGCACCATAAGGCTTGCGCATACCCCGCAGCCGCTGGTGTAAATGCAGCCGGAGGTTCCATACTTGTACGGATGGGGCTTACTTGGATAGCGAATGCTTTTACATTTTTCGGTTGTCTGCCGGCAGTAATACAGCTTACTCATGGTGTACAGCCTCGCTCTCTGCTGTCTCCGTCCGTTCCAGCGCCAGCGTCTCATCTGCTTTCAAAGCAGCTTTTGTAAAGCTGTTGTTCTTCCACCATGCGGCCAGGGAAGCCACCACGGCTACCACTGTTGACACAGTGGTGTAGACTTCATCATCGCTGAACGGAAGCGGGTTCTTGCCAAAGGCATTCAAGAGTACATTCAGCAGCGATACCGCCAGCACAGCGGTTCTCGCAATGGTTCCTGCGTTTACTTTCATAGTTAATCCTCCTTTTGTGGCTCCTCCGGGAGCGCAATAATCTCATTATAAAATCTGGTCATCATACCATTGCCGCCCAGGGCGTGGTATGCGTCATACACCTTGACCATGGCTTCCTTGGCGTACAGGGGGCAGTAGCCCCGCTCTGTGTGCTTGTCGTGCTGCCGTATGATCTCGGCGCGCAAAATGGACTGCAAGCCGTTTTCGATGGCTATGTACCGGGCTGTGGTGACTTCGTCAATTGCTTTTTTGCTCTTTTTTCTTGCAATCAATGAAGCAATCACAGCGGACACGGCGCTGCCCACCACCGTTGACACGGCAGCGGTCAGGGCGGCCGTGACGAATGCGCTATACATCGGTCTCACCCCCTTGCAGGGCGTTGATCTCTGCCCGGTATGCTGCCCGCTGCTTGCGGATCGGCGCATATTCATCCTCAGACAAAGCGCCGTCCGTGTACTTCAGACAGAGGTAATCCGTCTCCGCCAACTCGGACTTTAAAAACGCAATGCGGCTTTCTGTTTCAATGCTCATTTTGCCACCCCCAGTATTTCAACTTGTGTGCCGCTGCCAATCGTCTTGCCGTTCGTTGGAAACGACAGGGCTTTGATCGCACCATGGTTTTCCACATCTCTCATAATGTTGAAGGTGATCCCGCTTGCGTTCCATATTGCGTTCCCTGCCAGGACATTGGTCGCGTTGAAGTTACTGGATATGTTCGTCTTATTCGTTTGCACGCGCACCATGTTGCCGGTGATATCAACTTCCGCCACCGCAAGAGAGCCTTTCGCCGCGTCCGTCTCATACCGGAACACATTCGGCAGGAAGCACTTGGAGGTGTAGGAATTCAGATACACAGTGGTATCACCGGCCGCTGAATTAGAAGCACTGCCCGCCACCGCCATGCGCAGTCTGATCTTGCGGCAGGGATTGGCAAGGTCCCACTGCTGGTTGGCCGTGGTGTCTTCATCGAATGTTTTTGTGAACACGATCTCCCAGGTTTCAACACCAGATGCGCCGGGTTCACCGGGATCCCCCTTATCTCCCTTGTCGCCTTTGGCACCATCATTACCGTTCACGCCGTCTTTGCCTGCGGCACCTGTATCGCCCTTGGGGCCTACGACCTCACCCAGAAGTACAGTCGTACCGTCTGTGTAAGTGATCTGTAGCTCTCCGGCTTCTGTGATTTGTGCATCGGTGATACCAATGCCATCCGCACCGGCAGGTCCTTGTGCACCGGTGTCGCCCTTTACGCCCTTTGCACCACGCGGTCCCTTAACATTACCCAAGTTATCCTCTTCGCCGTCAGAATACTCCAGTTGCAGCTCTCCATTGTCATTCACCCACGCGGTATTGATACCGCGACCGTCCGTACCATCTTTACCGGGCGCACCATCTGCGCCTGGCGCTCCGTCTTTGCCGTCCGTACCAGGAATGCCCTGCGGCCCGGCTGCTCCATCTTGCACTGTGAAAGTCCTGGTGCTGTTATCACCGAATGTGACCGTATAGGTGTGTACACCGTTAGCCGCACTCTCTGTGATACCTGCGATCTGGCTCTTCATTGTATCTGCCAGGGCCTTGGTCAGAGCGGACAGTTCATCACTCTGTGATATGGCTCTATCACTGTAAATAGGTGCGCTGGACACCACTTGCAACTGCGGAGAATACAGTACCGCACCATCTGCATCCTGTACACGGATATTGGCAGTATGCGTGTTGGCACACTCAGTAGCCGTCAGTTCGTGAATGATACGCCCGCCTTCCAGCCGACACTCACCTAACACTGGACTATTATTGATCATCGAGTAATAAGCAGCTGTTACCTCGCCGGATTGCATATCCAGCGGAACGCCGCCCACATTCAACGAAATGCACAGCTCTCTTGACGCCTGGTCTCCGCCGGTCACATATACCGTTTCCTGCAAACCGGGTCTGCACACATCAAGAGATATATACATCTGTACTTTGTTCATGTTCTCACCTCTCATTGAGTATAGCAAAAGGGGGGCGACTTTCGTCACCCCCCCGATTGCGGGTTATTTGCTTTTCAGCCAGGCGTTAGTACGCTTATAGATCTCGTCTGCCGTGTACAGTCCGGTGTTGTACATCTTCTGTCGAATATTTCGGCGGGTGGTTTCATCGCCCTTAATGTACTTATCCTTGTACGCAGCGGTAATGCGGCTCTTAATATAAGCACCGTCTTTGCCCGCTTTTCCGGCTTTCTCAAGCTGTGAGATAATGCTTTTCACTTTGCCGGAACTGGTATCCATAGCCTTGACCACATCGGAGCTGCTGTACGGTATGCCGGTCTTGTTGGTATGGCCCTTAGCCATCGTTGCCACTTCATCCATCGTGAAGTAGTCATCCGAAGCAATGGCCCGCACATTCGCCTCGTATGTATCAAACGCGCCAACCTTATAGGCTTCCGCAGCACGCAGCAGCCGTTCATCCGACTTGGCGAACTCTCGGCGTATGGCCTTGTCCACCATATCCTCGGCCTTGTCCTTGGTATAGCCGTTCTTGACAGCCGTGTCTATCAGGTCTTGGCGCATACGCTTGGTGCCAGAGTTATCATTCTTACTGATCGCCAGCGCCACATCGCTGTAATCATAGCGTGACTTCCAATTGCCCTTAGGCTCATTGCTGGTGTCTACATGATCGCTCACATACTTCTCCAGCGCCTTGGCATCAAAGCCGGTGGCTACCACTTGGTCGAACTTCTCCTTGTACTCCACCTTATACTCTTCTGTGCCGTCGTCATTCTCCTTGGCCGTGACTAATGCCTTGGCGGCGGACTCAATACCATCCACTGCCTTAACAGCGATCTCGTCACTAAAGCCCAGCTTGATAATATCTTGCAGCCGAGCATCAAAGCCGTCATAGTCACCCTCCAAATGAGCCTGCGCAGCCTTGCCGGCATTCTGATCATTGGCCTTGACCGCAGCCACCAGCATACGGTTAAAAGTCTCATCGTCTCCGGCCTCTCTCTGCATACGATCAACGGTCTCCTGATCGCCGGTAGAAACAGCCTTATAGAGCTTTGCGGACTTATCTGTATCCGGGAACATCTCAATGCCGAACTTCTCCAGCAGATCATCAATGAGCAGCTGACCCTTCATCTCGTCATTAAACACTTCCTTGGTGCCGGTTGCGCCTGTGTGCATATCCAAGGTGGCCTTGTGGATCACATTGAATACAGATTGCACATCCCGGGCCACATTCTTGTATGGCAGACCGACAAAGGCGGACAAGGCGCCGGCCAAGCGGTTGATCTTCTGGGCAGTGCTGATGGTATCACTATCCATGGCCTGTACAGCGTCATACAAATCCGCAAACAGGTTCATATCTGCCCGGCTCACATCGTAGCCCTGAAAAATAGAGACTACATCTTTCAGCATCGGAATTTGTCCTGCCGGGTTCAAGTTGCTCCACATATTCGGCAGCAGCTGACCGAGGTACACTTCCAGGTAAGTCTTGTCGTCATCATCGTCTCGTGCTGCTGTAACGATAGACTGAAGAATAGCGTTGAGCGCCGCAGCTGCCACAAGCGATCCAACAACCCTTGCGCCATAGGACTTTGGGGCATTTCCGTTCTTCACCTGGTACACAGCGTCCACCAGCATGTTCAGAGAAGTGGTAGGCTCAGCCATGAAGGCCGTTGCCATCTTCATAGCGTTATCAGACGAACGCATCATACCCGATCGGGAAAATACAGAGTCATACACTTGGGTGCGGTCTACTACTTCAGAGAACCGTTTCCCGGCCTTCTGGTATGCAGCCTCACCGGTCAGGTGAAAATCTGTTTTGGCCTCGTGTACGCAGGCATTCCAGATATGTGCCCAGGTCAGTTCGTCCGCCTTTTCCGGCAGCGCAGACAGCACGCTGTCCCGGTAGTCGCTATCCGTAAACAGCGCTCCCAGCTTTTGGCCAAATCCACGCGGCTTGTCTTCGTTGATCCAGTCCGTGGCCGTCTTGCCCATGCCGGTGTCAAAGTAGCCCATCTCCTTGACAATAGCCACCGGGGCGTACTTTTTCAGCTGTGCATAATCCCGCTTACTAACAGTCGTGGCCACAAAATGCTTAGCTGGAATAACCGCCATCGCTCTGGCGATCGCAGACGGCTGCTGGATAGCCACAGAAGCAGACGCAAACACGGCGCCCTTCTTGAACAGACTGATACCCTTGTTCACATACCGTGAGCCATTGTCCGGTCGCACACCGCCGTTCAGGTCTCGGATGAATTGCTCAATATACCGTTTGGACTCCGTGTCCATATAGCCACGCACCGCCTGCGATACCGTACCGTTTTCGCCAACCTGGGTGTGGTAGTTGTACACCCGCTGGAAGTCCTCCAGCGGCAGTGTGAACGCATGATACAATGCCATATCATTTACATGATTGGCCCACACATCGTCAAAAGACGAAATAACCAGGGCATTGTTGGCGTGTACATTCAGCTGATTGGTAAAGCCGCTGTTCTTGATCTTGGCGTCACCATTGGCCTTGTCCTGAATATACTGCACATAATCACCGGCGGAACGCATAGGGATATAGTCGCTGTCCGTAAACAGGTCCATATCGTACATCACCCGAGATACCTCGTTGCCCTTAGCGCCCATCGTATCCGCCAAATAGCGCTGCATATCCTGGGCGTAGGCTTTCTGCTCCTTGGTGAGCATATCCGTGGCCTTGGCAATGTCTTCTACGGTCAGTGGGTGCGCCGTGTTGTCCGTCAGCTCCACAATGCGCTTGCCACGCTTGGAGCGGGTAGATACCTTGTCAAACACCATACCGCCCTGGGTCAAGTGCTGCATTGCCGGTTCGCGCCGACTGAGCGCATACAGATAGAGCAGCTGTTGCAAATTGAATTTCAGCTTTTCGCCGTACTGGGTCTCCAAGGTAAAGGTCCTTCTTTGGTTCCAGTTGTAGGCATGGTACTTCTCTTTCATGCGCTGAGAATACTGCCGCGCATCGTAGCAATCTCTGGCCCAGGTGTCCTGACCGATGCGCAAATTATGAAAATATTTACGCAGCGTAGGCGAGCCCTGCATTGCAAAGAAATACTCCGGTTTTAGGGTGTTGTAGCCAAAGCCTTTCATAAACTCGATACACTCGTTGGTCTTCTTACCATTGGGATCCTTTTTACTACCCTTCAGTTCCCGAATGATCTGCTGGCCCTGGCTCTCCACCGTAGCGGTCTTCTCTGCCTTGAATAGGCGGTTGCTGTTGGTAACAGCCTTTTTGACCGACCGGATCAGCTGATAGGTTTGTTCCAGCTCATCAGCGGTCATGTCGTTAATGGACTTGTCGCCAATGCTCTCCTTTAACTGGAGGATTTGTCCCTTAAACAGATTGTTGTAGTCCTCCACCAGAGTGGCATACTCGGTCTTTTGGCTATCATTGCCTTCTATTTTGTCGAAGCCGTCCCGCACCTTATTCAGGTAGCTGTCCAGCCTCTCCCCGGCCTTGCCGTCCAGTACCACAGCCCGACCCAGTTCTTTCACGCTGTCCAGAAGTCCATTGGGCACCCGGCGCTCTTTGCCGCCGTTTGCCGCCAGGCTCATCAAGTCCAGTATCTGCTTCTTAATTTTGTTCTTCCGCACCGTCTTGCGCCGCTTTTCCACATCACGATGCCGCCGTTCTGCGTAAAGCTGCCGCTGGGCTTTCAACTGATCGGCGTACTGGGTGCGCATATCTGCTTTGTCCTGCCGACTCTTGGATTGTACCGCCTTCAGCTTCTCTTCATACCGCTGGCGGTAATCGTCTTTAACGGACTGGAGCCGCTTGCGGTATTTGTTTTGCATCGCAGTAAAGCGATCATTCTGCCGCTGAGCATAGGTCTTATACTCCGGGGTGTCCATGTACGCATCAAAAATATCATAGGCCACGGTAGTGGCAGCATCGTCCATGTCCATACCGTCATAGGAATAATAAGAGTCTTTCAGCTCCTCCACGATCTCCAGCAGTCTCTCCGGCATGTTCTGGCTGTTCTCCTCAGCATCAAAAGTGCCCGGGTACAGTTCAGCCAGCTCCTGCCAAGCGCTATCCAAAGGCTGTCCATTCTTGGCCAGATTGACCGCACCAAACAGTCGTTTGCGGTAGTTGCCATACCGATCATGGTGGTAAGCCGTCTCCGCCTTTTGCTCATCGGACAGAGTGATTGCCATACCCCGCAGCGTGTCCAAAACCTCCTGGGCGTATTCGTCACGCACCGTGTGTTCCGGGGTGCTATCCAGCAGCTCATGAGCAATTTCTTTTGCCTGGTCCATGACAGACGAAAAGGTCACATCATCGTTGTTGCCAATGTAGTCAAACAGCCCTTTCAGCTGCACCATCAGGCGGGGTGTATCCATTTTGCTGCCGGTGGACTTCTTCAGCTGCCGGGCTACACGCTGCACCTGGGTTTGGGAAGTATGGTGCCCGGTCTCCAGCTCTTGACTGTCAAACACCTGGCGCAGGGTAATGTTCATCTCGTCCAACCGCTTGTCATCCCGCAGCAGAGAGGTACGCCCGGTGTCGTCAATGCTCTTGGACTTGCGGCTGTCAGCGTTTAGTCCTTTTTGCAGCTGATCATTACGCACATTTTCAGGAGTTCTTCCTCCGTTACTGTTCCTTTTTCTTTCCACCGATTCGCTATCGAATTTATCATAGTTATTAGCGCCTCTTTGCTTCCGCCCAAATAGGTCACTATTGTCCCGATTGCCGTCTCCGAGGCTTCCAATGAGATCAGCAGCTCGATAAGAAATTTTGCCACTTCTGTTCTTGACTGACTTTCTAAGTTCATTGTACTCTCTCCTTGTAGTTGCGGTTTGTGGTTTGTACACTAAAATATCCCTTGTGGGCGTATCCAGCATTTTGTAAGCATAAAATCCGCTGCCAATGGTAATACAGCGCACCTCATTCATGTGGCTGTCTGTGTCCCAAGTCATAACCTCACGCTTTAAGTCCGCATATCCCTTTTTGCCGGTGGTGTTAATCACATCATATCCGGCCTCGTCAAATTCGTCAACCTCTATTTGCTTTGAGTACCGAATATCCGGACTGTCGGTAGGATTACCATTGGTAACCTCTTTGATCTGATTGGAGTAGAACGGAATCGCAACCGTATGCTGATCGCCGCCGTTTTTGCCTCCCTGATCTACAATGCCGTCATAGCCGCTGTCCTTCAAGAAGTCTGTGACTACATCCGGGACCGTGGTCCAAGCATGGGTTGTGCCGTTGTCCAAATCGTCCTGCAACCGCTCCAGCCAATCCTCAATAGGAATGCCGTTCTTATCCCACATATCCGCCTGGGCATTGTCTGTGTCGTACCGGCTCATGTCTGCATCGTCCACATACGACTGCAAATCATCAATAAAGGACTGATCCAGCTTGCCGGTATTGTACGGATTGGTAATATTCAGATAAGCCTGATACACCTTTTCTTCCCGGTAGTCCGGGTCGTTGTACTGGGCCTGATCAATACCCACCGCTTTTAGCACATCCAAGAAACGGCTTTCTTCGTTCCAAAGATTTCCATCACCAAGCCACATATCTACCAGTACGGACAGCGCATTGCCCTTGGCACGGTGCAGTTCGTAGTCGCTAAAGCTACCAATGCCTATTTGATTGCCAGGCTTCAAGACAATGTTATCGTTGTCATCCAATGTGACCTGCTTGATCTTCTCGGTCATTGCTTTCTTTTCAGCTGCGGTCAAGGTGTTCCAGTATTCTGTAACCGGCTTGCCGTTCACCTGGAACTGGGTCTCGTAGCTGTCATAATCGCTATCATAGGCAAGAGAAGTATCTGCTTTATCCCTGCTGTAATTTGTAGCAATATCCGGATCGTCCGTAAAATACGCCATCGGCCCGGAGGTTGCCCGCTTGGGATCAAACACATAACCTACCCGGTCCGCTCTGGCAGTACCGTGGTAGAAAGGTTTGATCTTACCGTCCTCGTCCCGCAGTTCCGGCGCCACATGCTTATACCGCCGCTGCTGCGCCTCCGTCAGTTCGTTGCCTTGACTGTCCACTTCCAAGGAATGCCTGGTGTTGTTTTTGCCGTTCTGTGCATTTTTTTGCCCATTCTGCATAGAATGAGTATTGACATCAGGTCCATTTTGTGTTACCTTGTTGTCAGACGCAATCCCTTGCTTAAAAGGCTTCCTGCTATTTGCATAGCCTTGAGGGGTTGCGTTTTTTATTTTCACATCTGCCTTCCGCATATCCACGATATCATAGAACACCATCGCGTTCTGTGTGGTTATGCCAATAATCACATCAGCGGTATATCCGTTTTCACCAACCTTAAGGAGCACATCAGAATGTGCAAACTGCTTGAAGCTATCATTTCGGCTGTGCTTCAAGTCTTCAATCTTTTTGTTTTTGCCGGATTTCAGGATCTCTTCCAAATTCTGTGCGGATAGCAGTTTATCTTTGTAGCTGTCTTTTCCTTTGCTTTAAGGTACTGAGAGTATTTTGAATTCAAAAACTCATTTTTGCTAATGGCATTTACTTTGACTACGCCACCCCACAAATCTACACCTGATTTATATTCAGACAAAATATTTTTGATTTTTGTCGCCCACCGCGACTTGGGCACGCCAGCCAGTACATCATTATCAATAACGACACACGGTTCGCCGTCTTCTGTAATTTCAATAGAATGGCGAATTTCGGACTGACTATTTTCTGCTTCACCGCCATGCTTACCTTCTAACATTCTTTGGCGGTTGTCAATAGCATTGTCCAGTGCGTTAAAGAAGTCGTCCAGCACCGGCACCTGCTGCGCCGCCTTTTGACCGGCTCGCGCAGTGGTATTCAGTGTGCCCTGTCCCTCAATCACGCTGCGCACAGCGTCCAGCAGCTTTGTAAAGAAGTCCTTGATCTTTTCCACAACGGACTTCTTTTCTTTTGGGTCAGATCGGTATCTTCCGCCAGCCACTTGGCGAACTTCTCGCCGCCCTCCTGCGTGCTGGCTTCACCACTGATGAAGTCAAAGATCATCTCGCTGACGGCATCTTCAATAGAATACTGCTTGCCGTTCTCGCTGTACCCATCTACATACTTCTGCAGCAGGTCAATCTTGTCATCGTGCGCATAATCGCCGGTTGCCAGCATATACTCCACGATGGGCCGGCAGGCGTCCATCATTTCCGCCGTGTTGTAGGCATGAGTGTACTCGCCCAGCTCGTGCATAAGCGTGGCGTAGATATGCCCGCTGTCCGGGTTCAGCACCACCTTGCCGTTGGCAGGATCAATATAGCCGTTATCGTTGCTTTCCAGGCTGCCGTCCAGCACAATATCCAGCTTGGTCTTGGCCGCCACACGATCCAGGACTTCCTTTTCCTGCGGGGTAACCGTAGCTTCTCCGGTCAGTGTTACAACGCCGCCCTGGTTCTTATTTGCTTTGGTAACAGCGGTCTTGGTGGTGCCGATCTCCTTAGACTGCTCCTGACCGCTCAGGAACAACTCATTGGCAGCACCACGGTCCATAATCCCCATTTCAATCGGTGCAGACAGTGTATTGGCTGCCTGGTCAAATGTAATCTTGCCTGACGCACCGGCGTTGTAAAAGCTCTCCGCCGCGTGCAGATAGGAATAAGGGTTGACCTTGCTGTCGTAATTATTGACCAGCGCATAAGCGCCCAGGGAGCCAAACTTGGCAGCGCTCTTGTAAACCGCCTTGGTGTTGGGGTTGTTGAACTGCACATAATCCGTGGTGGTCTTCGTGCCGTCTTGCAGCTCGACCACGGTATGGCCGTCCTGCACCTTAAGAACGCCTTTCACCTGGCTCTCCGGCACAGGCTCTGCCCGCTGCAAATCCACCGGCGCGGCAGCTTCAGTGACCAGCGCATTATAACTCGTGTCCGCAGAGCCGTGCTCAGTCTCTCTCTGTTCGGCAGGTTCTTGTTCTAAGCGTTCCTGCTCCAACTGGGCAATTTTAGCCTCAGTGATACCACCATAGGTGTCCTTGAACTCATTATACCCTTTTGCTTTTGGGTTTACAAGCAGTTCATTCATATATGCAGCAGAAGAACCGCCACGCAGCATTTCATAGGCCATACTGCGGGTAGTGGATTGTGCCCAGTCAGTGCTATTGTCCTGCAGCTCGGCGTACAAGGCCTTTGTGGTCTTGTCCCCTTTAATCTTCCCTTCGCCGTCAAAATAGCTGCTCACAAAGCGATTGGCGGCCTTGTCCACGTTCTTAACGCCGCTGTCTTGCAGCCGTTGGCGCACAGCGTCCTCCAGCACGGTCTTTTGAGCCTGCGTAGTCGCAGCATCATCGCTGGTCTGCATTTCCATAGCCAGCTTTCCCAGCTGCCGCTTGGATATAGTTTTGCCGCTATCCTCTGCATCATCCAGCTCGGCGGCAATGCGATACAGCTTAGAATTCTTATCTGCTGTCAACCCGGCGTCAATCAACTTTTTTGCATTTCCGTTACTGCGTACATTCTTGCCATAGCTATCTTGCTGCAAATGCCGTTCTCCAGACATGATTGCTTCGTTTGCGCCGCTCATCGCCATACCGGACAGGCCACCGGCTAAGAAAGCTGATAAATCTTCTTGACCGGCCATAGACACGACTTTGGCAAGCGCTTGGGAATTGTTCAACCCCTGGGCACGGCATTCATCAAAAGCAGCCATCATTTCGCTTTGGTTGCCGTTTGCCAGTGTATCGACAATGCGATCAAGGATATTACTTGCTACTTCTTCCGAACCCTCTGCCGCAAAACTCTTTGCAAGGCGTGCAAACACATTGCCGCCGGCACTTAGGATCCCACCTAAACCGAGCTTTTCAGCGATATATTCAACTGCGCCATACAGTGCACCTACGCCCAGCGCACGATCGTCAGAAAAGCCCTTTTCTTTCATGTCTGTAACCGTCTGCGTTGCCATTTGTGATGACATGATCAGTGAGGTGGCTTTTTTAGTAATGTTCTTTACCTTTTCAAGTGTTGCACCACTCGTTTCACCCCCTGCTAAGCCCACGCCGAGACTCTTGCCGACCAGCATAGCAGCGACCGAATCAGCCATAGACATTCCTGCATTGTAGATCCAAGAACCGGTGTTTCCAAAAATAGTATTTTTATCTTTCCAATAGTCCTGATTCGCAATTTCTTCTGCGGTCGTTTCGCGAGTAGCGTTAGCCATCTTCCCGGACAGATTAAAAATATCGTATGTATCATCTACGGAATGGCCGGTTGCTTTAGCTGCTGCTCTGGTGATAAAACCCGGTGCACTCATTAGATTTTCACCAACAGAAGCGATATTTGCCACGGTGGCACCAACAGCACCGTCTTTAACCATTTCCTTTTGCGACTCCACAGCAGCTTCGGTTGCTCTTTGCTGCAAATCCTTGCTAATTGCTGATATATATTCATTTGCAGCGTCTGCGCCCTGTGTATTATACAGATAATTGTATGTGCCCCGCTGCACATCAGTCATTTGGCGATATTTCTCATCGTCCATCGTTTTGGTCATGCGGTTATTCCACATCGCCACATTGTCCGTGCCTATATTACTGGCAACGCTGGCAATGGACTCAGACAATCCGTTCACCTTGCGATATACATCGTCCTGATTGGACTTGTCGATCTGCTTTGACTTGTCAGCAAAATCTTTTTGATTAGGAATATCCGAATATTTGTCGACGATTTTTTGTCGCCGCTCGTACTCCTCCATCTCCTGTATCTTCTTATCATATTCATCCAGCGCAGCCATGTGCCGGTTGGCTTCCTCCTGCATTTTTGCGGCGCGCTCGCTATCCGTCCGCTCCAATGCGATACCAATCAGCTTGTCTATGGTGTTGCGTGTTTGACCACCATACTGCCGTGCATAGGACCTACGCTCATCCTGCAAGCGTTCAAGATCACTCCGATCATCGGCCGCACGGATAATTTGGCGCCGCTGTGCAAGACTCTCCTCCGGCGTTTGCTGATGATATTCAGGCACTTCATTACGCCTGTAGCTATTGCGGGCCAATACATCAGCGATCTCCTCTTCCGGGTCGTCATACTCATATCTTTTCTTTTTCGGATCGTAAAATCTGGAATTTTTTCTTGTGTCCTCAGCAACGCGCTCAGCTGCGCCGGAATGCTGTACCACTTTGGCAAAATTTTTGCTTTTTCTAATATCCATAGTTTTTCCTCGCCATTCAAAACAGTTTTGTACCCAAACTAAAGTTCGGCTTCCCGGGATTGGGCGGTATGCTCACATTGCGTTTCTTCACATGCAGATTACCGTTTTTATCCTCTTTAATCTCAACCGCCTTGCTATCAATAAGGTAGTCGAATTTTGCCTCGCTGATTGGGCCATACCCCAAAGCGAGTATCTCACTTTTTGGTACGCCATGATATTCCGGCTTCACCTTATTTTTTCTCTTACCGCCAGTGTCAAAACCAGCACCGTAGCCACCGCGTCCACTGGATCTGGAAGAGCGAGAAGAGCGTGCAGCCCTTGCGGCCTTTGCAGCCTTTGCGGCCTTGGCAGCTTCCTCCTGCTGCCTTTTCCACTGCAGTACATCCAGTTGGTAATCCTGATCAGCCTTCCACTTGGAGAGCGCTCTGTCCGCCTTGCTCTCACCCAAGTTGCCCTCATATTTGGCCATATCGCTAAGGAAGGACAGGTTATCACTGTATGCCTGGCTATCTACCGCACCGGTCTTTTCCACCGCTGCGTCCCACAGAGAGCGTGCGTTTTGTAGAGCTTCCACCTTGTCCTGGTACTTCTGATAGTCGAACGCGCCGGCCTCGTTGGCTCGCTGCCCACCGGCAGCTTTATTCTCCATTTCCCCGGAGCGGATTTGGTTTGCCGTAGACAGTTTGGACAGCAAGTCCTCATTCTGACCGGCCAATCCGTTCATATAGCTCTGCTGGGCAGCAGGCACGGTGTAGTCCGTGTCATAGCCACCGGCCATATTCTCTTCTGCGTTAGTCTGCGTGTCCGCTGCTGCCAGCTTAGAAAGCGCCGCATAGTCTCTGGCATAATCACCGAACACATCAGCGTTGCCGAAATTGGAAGACTGGGCACGGCGATTGAGAATATCATCCACCGCACCCTCTACCATCTTAGCGAATGTACCGTTACGGTAAGGGCCAATTGCGCTGAGTTTCTTGTCATAGTCGTTCCTGTTTTTCTGTGCATTTTTGGTTGCCGCAGACTGTTTCACCTTGCCAAGCGCTTTTCTGGTCTTAGAACTGTAACTCATCCAATTCCTCCTTACTTCTTGTTAAGAATTTTACGCTGCAGTTTGTTATTCCGATCGGCAATAGCCCTTTCCTGTTTGCGTGCCTGCTGGCTCTCGTTCAGGTTGCCGTAATACTGCTGTTGACCGGAGGCAAAGCTGCGATCATCGTTCCATTTCGTGTAACCGTTGGAATAGGAAGTATTGAACCGATTCGTGTTGTAATCCATCTTGTTATAGGCGTTGCCCACAGCGTCCTGATACCGTCCATACTGCTGCTGATTCACACTATCAAGAAGGTCATAGGCGTTCTGCTTGCCTTGCTGCTGTTGGTCATACTTTTGATATGCCAGGGATAAAAGCTGCGACTGTATATTAGACAGATTGTTCAGCTGTGCCTGGTTGGCAGCATTACCCGCCGTAGTCGCCGCAGAGGAGGCATAGCCACCTGTTGCTGACGCCATCTGGCCCATAGTGTCAAGCATATCATTACGGCCCTGCGCCTGGTACTGTGCCTTGTAGGCTGGTATGCAGCGTCATTGTCTGCGTCATAAGAAAACTTTGACTTTAAGATGCCACCCAACATGTTTTGCAGCCGGGCGGTATAGTCCGTCAAGCCGTTTGCCTTGGCATACCCGCCATAGCCGCCGTTTAACAGAGAATTGTAGCCTTTGACACTGGCGTCCATGTCCTTCTTTTCCTTGGACTTCATCAGTGCTTTATAGTCCTTGGAATTGGTCCATCCGCCGCTATACTTATTGACTGTTTTTGTCCAGCTGCTTAGGTTCTTTTGCGCAGCCGTCTGTTTGGGCTTGCTTTTCTTCGGTTTGCTCTTTGCCATTTATCTGATCCCCCATATATACGATATTGTTCGTGCTGTGATCGTCACGCTGCCGCTTTTCACATTGGCAGAATAGCAGTTGTCGATCGTTACCTTATTTCCTGCATAGTCGCCGTCCACGGACCACACAGTAAAGCTGTTTGTTGCGCTAATGTTCGTATGCGATCCGCGAACGGCAGTGCAGCTACGGTCTCCGTCCAGAATAGGGCACAGGGCGTGCATCCAGCTATTGCTAAAGCGGATAAGCAGAAAGCGGTAGTTGTCCACGCTGTCATTCAGAGTGATCGTATCGCCAGCCTTTGCGGTACTCCCGCTGAACAGTAGAGCGGATGACCGACCGTCCCGGATCATCTCGTCCACCTGCTCCGTTTTCAGACCTTTTGTACTCCGCTGATCACTGTCTCCGCCATTGGTTAATGACGCCAAAAAAGTCCGCGTCAGATTCTGTTCGTCCATGTTGTTCAGCGCATAATTCAACTTATCTGCCATCTGGTTCAGGTACAGATACAGACGCTGTATCCGCTGACCATCCGTTACGCCGTCAGACGGCTTGCCAATGTTAAAAGTCATAAGTCACTCCCTAAAGTCATTGTGTTTGCAATACTGATCACCCGAACATCTCCGCAGCCTTCCAACCGCAGCGCATAGTGATCACAGGCTTGCGGAACGATATTCAATACTTCCGTCTTCGGTGTACCATTACCGGTCAACACACCCATTTGGATCCACTGCCCGCTGCTGTCGTACTGAATAAACGCTTTGAGCACAGCGCCCAGCGCAATCTTAGCCCGCAGGTTAATACGGCTGACGATCTTCTTATCCGGGTACGAAAAGTCTATGGCACCGGTCTCCGCGTACCATTCCACCTTGTCTTCCGTTTTGTACAGTTCCAGTCCGGACAAAGCGGTCTCGTTGTGTCGGCCAAGCTCATGGAAAATACAGTTCGGGTCCATTGCATAGACCGACCCGGTGTAATCCGTGATAAAGTGCAGATACCGCATTCCGTTCAGACGCACCCACAGGCCGGTATTCAGGTCATAGACAAAGGTCTCGTAGCCGCCGTCCGTCTCGTTCTTCATGGAAATATAATACTTGCCAAGGGAACTTCCGGCGTTGGCTTCTGTGTATCGTGTGTTACCCAGGGCAGCGGAAATGTTGGTCACCGTGCTGCCATCAAATACACACACGCCGTCCAGCGACTTATAGAATACTGCTCCATTCAGCACCGCCAATGAGCCGGAGCAGTCATTTTCAACGCCGCGATCTTCAATGGCAATGCGTTGGTATGCCGCCGGATAGCCGCCGTAAATGCCATAGATCTTATTCTGTTTGAAGAAGTACGGCATATCGTTTAAGGACACTGCGCCGGTAAACGGCTCGTCATCGCCCAGGGACAATGCGTAAGAGTCAGATGCTGTATTCTCGAAGCAATACCAGTTGGTCGGATCGCCCAGCTTGCTGGCGTAGATTTGGTTAATATGCTTACCTGCGGAATCTTTGCCGTACTTGCAGCCCCACACGCGGTTTTGTGCTACAGTGACAAAGTCAAATTCCGGAAGCACTTTTTCTATTCTGTTTGGACAGTGATATGTGGAATCAATAGCACGCAGAAGGCCCTTAACAATCAGCCGGCTGCCGTCATCGGCTACAGAATGTACATTCGCCCATTCGGTAACGAACACACTCTTGCCTGCAGACACCGAGAACTTGACCGTATCACCTGCCTTAACGGAAGTAAGTATATCGTCTTTGATATCTGTCGTGTCCACAAACACATAGGTCACCGGAACCGCGATCCAATCGTCTGCTGTGGCAGAATAAGCCTTGAACACAGGTGCATCATCGTTAGTGGTATCTACCCAGTATGCGTAGAACCAAGTATTTGAAAACAGCACATTATCGACTGCCACCCAAGCACCATCTTCATTTTTGTATAGCGTACCCTGACTAAATTTTTTAAGTCCGCTACCTGTTGTCCCGGTGGTATCCAGCCAATAGTCATTGCCTTTTGTGCCAGGGTCTTTATCCTGCCGCTTCCACGCGCTGGCAGCCGCAACCGTATTGAACTCGCCATTGCCTCGCACGGCCATTAGGTCACCGCTTGACCGCACAACATAAGTACCTACAGCAGCACCGGCAGGTTTTGCAGCACTATATATCAACCGCGTGTACGGAGCACCGTCCGCACTGCACATACCACAGCTGAAATAAGTGTCAGTCGTCTTGTCGAAGGCCAGCGGCAGCACACCCTTGTCCGGTTCTTCCGTGTCAAAATACAATCCGTATGGGAAGATTAGGATTTTCGTACCGAAGTTTAACAACTGCAATTTGCCGTCCACGGCTTGCAATTCAGACAGCTTTTCTCTGAAGCTATAATGACCTCCGCCATAGTACAAAACATCATTGAATGCTGCTGTGATCTGCTGATTTTTGATTAGGCAGCCAACATTCTTACCGGAAGCCGCCACATCAATGAATGTAAATGCTCGTGGATCACGTGTATTAAGCCAATCTACATCGTTCTGTGTATGGTTTAGGCTTTCCTGCTCTAACGCATCAATAATTTCTTTATCAGAAGCGTTCTGCTGTGTTTCGTCCTTGTAAATGGGTCTTTTTGCTTCCAATTCATGTTCCCTATAGATCGTATCGACCACTAAGACTTTATCCGTTTCGGTTTCCATCTTCACATTCTTGCCAAGCGCAAAAAAAACGCCATTATCAAAAGTGTGCTCGTCTGATCCAATATGAATACACACATCACCATACAGAGCAGCTTCAAATCCAACATACGAAACTGCTTCATCGAAACCATACGGATCCGAACCATCTGGTCCTAATCTTACCGAAATTTTTTCTTTCAATGCCGCCTAAAACGAATAAAGTAGCGAATGGTCATAACCCTCCAAACTACAATTTTCGGTTCCAAAGAGCTTCCTATTTCGTCCCCTGCTTTGCCATATTTGTGGACCTGAAACGCACTATTCACAATCGACATCCGATTGTACACACGCTCATCACCATCTAATGTATAAATTTCACCTACAACCTCGCCATCAAACTCCGGATACTTGTACCGGTTCATCGGTGCGCGATTGGATAGCATAGGGTAGTCGTCCAAGGTGATATTCTCGGTATTAAAGAACTCGCCAGCCTGCTGCACAACTCGGTGGTTATAGCCCAGGAATGTGGAGATCATCTCTCGGTTGTTGCTCACATTGCTAAGCACTGGTCTTTGCATACTCGCACCTCCTAAAAGCGCAGCGGCACATTCTTGGCCGCGTGCGTGCGGTTGTACTGGTTACGGAATGAGGCCAGCATTGTATTGAATACAGAATTTACAGCGCTGTATCGGTTGAAGTCACCGGTGTACAGCAGCATTTGGGACTGCAAGTAATGTATATAAAGTTCGTCATAGGGAGACGGCACAAGCAGTTCCTGGGTATTCGGCGTTTTCTCCGTGTACCCGGCAAAGGCAGGTGCGCCCTCTCTGGCGTCCATAATTTCCAATTTGATTTGTTTATCAAGTCTATTCAGCCAGGCGATTTTTTCGTTCATCGAAAAGGTCGTGTTGGGGCACAGCTTGTCCGCCTGGTTGACTGCTTCCGCAATCGTCATATTGTTGTTCCCTCCTCATAGTAAAAAGGGCAGACGGAATATTCCGTCCGCCCTTTGTCGGTTACATACCGGCTGCTTGTGCAGCCAGCTTTTGAATTAGCTTGGCGTTCTCTGCATCCATCTGAAGTCTGCGGTTGACTACCTCTGCAATCGGCTCCGGCACTTCTACCGGGACACCACGCTCGATCTGATATGAGCCAACGCCCGCCACAGAAGCAAACATGTGGCTCTCGTTGTTCATCGGGTCCAGCGGAATAAGCACAGGCACCATTTTCCACTTAGGTGCAGTTTCTTTCTTCTCAGCCGTTTCTTTCTTCTCAGCCATTCTTAATAGTCCTCCAATCAGTTTTCCGTGGTGCTGGTGTCTGCACTGCGGTAGCTACAGCTCTCAAAACGAATGATGGCATACTCGTTCAGAATCTTTGCACCGTGCGTAGCCTTCCAGCCGGTGGAGCTACGCTGGTTCAGCGGATCATCGCCATAACCCAGCGGCTTAACGATATAGTCCAGACCCAGACCATCCAGCTCGGTAACGCCGTAAGCATTGGCGCCCAGGAACAGCGTGCCGTACACAGCCAGCTTGGAGCCGGAAGTCTGCTTGTAAATCTTAGCGTTGGAAGAGTCGACAAAACGGCACTTGCCAATCTTACCGATCTCGCCCTCGAACAGAGCGGTGGTATCCGCATACTTGTGCATTTCCTCCCACTCGCTGGACAGCATAATATCCGTCTCCACATCAGGGTGGATAATGCAGACATAGTAGCCATCAATGGGGGTAATATCCCGACGCTTCAGCTCGTTGACCATCTTCTTTACATCAGCCACGGTCAGTTTGTCAGCCGCAGTCAGTGTATCACGAGAAGTCTTGCCGCCGGCATAAGCCACGCTGGTGGTTGCCTGCATAGCATTTCGTGTCACCAGGTCAATGGTGTTGCCCGCCTGGTTGCCCTGCTCTTTGCAGTCCTCCACGATCACATTATCGAACGCGGCAGTCTGCAGCATATCGGTGTGCTTAATGTAGTCACCATACTGGCTCACAGTGGCCTTAATGGCGGTCACAGTCCGTTTGGTGCCATTAGGCGTTACGCCTTCAACAAGCGGGGTAAGAGCAGGCGGCAAGCTGGAAACTTACGCCACTCTGCTACCTTGCCGGAGCCGCGCGGAATGGGCTTTTTCTGCCCGAACTGACCATGCACCAACTTGGGCTTGGCGTTCTCCAGCAGCTCCTTAATGTAATATTCCTTGATTTCAGCCGCAAGGCCGGTGTCAGTCGTTGCAGCCATGTTGGCGGTGCCATCGAACAGCTGCAGGTTCATTTTCTTATTCATGTTTCCTCCGTTTCTGACAGAGGATCGGTTTTTACTTGCCGCTAAGGAATCGTTTGATATCCTCCGGCGTTTTCAATTCCCCTGTCGCAATTTTCTTGTTGATGAGTTGGTGCTGCTCTCTTGTCAAGGCAGCAATGTTGACAGAAGTCTTGACCGCAGGAGCGGTAGAAGATGCGTTCTCTTTCGGCACATGACCGCGTGAGCGGATCGTGTCTGCAGCGGCTTTCGCTGTACTCTGAGCGGCAAACTGCATTGCGCCACCGGTGAGCTCGGTAAGGTGGCGTGCTTCAAAGGCAGTCTTTAGCGTGATGCCGGGGCATTTTAACAGAGAGACAAACTCAGGATCTGCCAGTTCTGCATCCAAGTCAAATGCGTCCCCATACAAGGACTTGACCGCCTCGCTCTCGTCCAGCCATTGCTGGTACTGCTGTGCTGCTGCGTCCTGCCGTTCGCGTTCCTGCATTTCCTGGCGGAATGCAGCGTTTTCACGCTCCAGCTTGTGCATCTGCTTCAGTGACTCGATTGGCACACCCTTCTCCACTGACTCCTGCTCGTAAAAGCTGTTGTCGTCTTCCAGGGCCTGCATGAGTGCCTCCGGGTCCGTAGCGTCTGCGCCGTACTTTTCGCCCAGCATATCAAGCAGGGGCAACACCCTGTCATACTGTGCCTGTGCGGCTTCATCAGCACGGAACCGCTTTTGCATTGCAGCGTTGATGTGCTTTTGATACGCATTTTTGTACTTGTCCTTAATCAGAGCCTTAAACTCTTTGTCAAGGTCTTCCGCTGTGCTCTCATGAGCACCATCCTGCGTGGCGGGCGCAGTATTGTCTGCCGTATTGTTCTGCGTGGCGGGCGCACTGCCAGTGCCGTCTGCTGCACCGCCCTCACCATCGAAAAGCTGCAGCAACATGGGCATTAATTTGTCTGTTCTCATAGGAACTCCTTTCTGTCCGTATCAGGTGGACGAACCCTTTACTCGCATAATAACAAAAGAGGGGGCGATCATGTCACCCCCCCTTTCAGCTTATTTGGATGTGCCCCGGATAGCTCTCGGCCAGTATTTCCATCCCGCACCGAAAAAAGGTAAACGCTGCCAGCACCGTACTCTCATTTGCCATCGGTGCGCAACAAATACACACATTTCCCGGAGAAATCTTGATCTGTGGTTCACACAGTAGAGCGCCAGCTACATACGCCCTACGCACGACTTCCGCCAGCGTGCAGGTAAGGGCAGAAATAGCAGCGCATACCAGGTCATGATCCTGTTCGTTGCGTGGCGCATCGGCGTGGCCTTTCAGTTCTACGGCGCAAGCACCAATATGTACCGTAGTCATTATTCCGGACTCGTGCTTGTGGCTACTCTCTTGCGTGCCTGCGTTGCAAGAGAGTTGTCCTGGTATTTGTCTGTGTTACCTAAGCTGTCGCTGGCGGTCGGCGTTGTGTCCACCGACTGCGTGTCTGTCACCGCCGCACCGCTCATTGCACCCGGTGTCATATCCTGACCACTCATCAGATCTTGACCAGTCAACTGCTTGATGATCTCATTGCTGGTGTTCAGTGCCTGTGTCATTTGCTGAATCGTTTGCCACATCGTACCGTTTGCCTGGACCCGCTGCACTATGCGGTCTTTGTGGTTAATATCCATCATATCCAGAAGTGCCAGTGCCTGATCTGCGTTCTGCGGGTTCAACACGCCCAGGTTGTACATCTGCACTGCCAGCTCATTTTGAGCCAGTTTACTGTAAGGGCTGGCCTTGCTGGCTGATACATCTACATCGAAGTTGGGCATTTGGTAATACTCATCGTCCGGAAACAGCGTTTCAATACGCCGCTCCTGCATATTCTGATTGGAGAAGGTCTCAAACGATACAGATCCATCCGCGCCGGTAATACGGAACACACGAGGCATATCGTAGAACTGCCGAATACGCTCGATCACCATCAAGATGATCTCCTTGTATGCCCGGTATGTACCCTTGATTTGCCAGCGTGAAGTCTTGCTCCCGGCTTCCTGCATAGCGCTGATTGCACTGGCTGCCGTTACCCCGCTGCTTGTACCGCCACTGGACACATCACGGTTACCGCTGGTCTCCTTCATCTCGTCAATCTTGTGCATGAGCACATTGTAGGCGTTGCCGTCTATGCCATTGATCACGATTGGCGCATAGGTGTCCTGGCCCACATTGTTACCCACCTTAATGAAATGCTTGGAAGTATCCGCGAAGTCGTCTTCGTTGATCTCACCATCGTCACGCACCAAATAGCGCGGCACAGAGCTCCAAATCGCGTTTTCCAACATCGCCTGGGACAGTTTGTCAATATATTCCTGCGGTTCCTTACAGAGGTCCACATAGCCATATCCGGCAGGACTTCCGGCCACACGGAACAGCGGGTCAAACACAAAGGGATATTTGCCGTCAATATACAGCCCGGTATCCTTCCGTTCTGGGTCATTCTCAGTTGCATACAGCACTACACCGTTGCAGAATTTCACATAGTGCACCACATTCTTGCCGTCCACATTCACCTTGTAGTACCAGTCTACCACCTGACTGCGATTGCTCTTGTCCACCGTATCATCAAACTGGTACTCTGTTTGTATCACACTGTGCATAGAGGATAATCGGTCCTTCAGCTGCGGATACTGAGACACCAGTACATCGTTATTGGCAGAAGTGATATGAAACAGATTGGCCGAGTCTTGGATATTCTCAATCCCAGGCTCCCAAGCAAAATTCAGGATATCGCACTTTTTAACGCTCACATCGCCAAGGCCATTCAGCTTGTCCTGATCCCACACCACAGCGTATATGCCTGTACCGTTCAGGACCTTGGAGTGCACTGCCTGGTCAAACTCCTGTTCAAAGCCATTCTCATCCAGCACCACCGGCACCACGGCAGACAACTGCTTGGCCGTCTCCTTGTCGCCTTCTTCCTGCGGCAGAATATTGGGCTCAGGGAAATTGTCCATATAGTCAGCGACCTTGTTATCCACGCAGGAATGCAGCCATGCAGACGCCGGCTTAATGCGCTTGTCACCCTCTTTGCCGTGATCTGACTTGAAGTTGCCCCAATGTCGCAGCTTCCACCAGTTTTGGTTGGCCACCACTCGGGCATCTACGGACGCCTTACCAGCCATGTACTTATTCAGCAGCTCCATAGCCCGCTGCACATCTTCTTCTGTAATGGTGTGCAGTTCTTCCTCTTCCGGCTCTTCGGCTGACATTTCGTCCACCAGCTGCTGCGCCTGTTTGATCGGGTCACCAGACCGTTCATCAGCAGCGGGCGCTACGGCATCTTCCGGCTTCTTTTGCGGCTCCGTCTGCCCCTGGGCGTGCTGCATAAATTCTTCCTTACTCGGCTTTTTCTTTTGCTTAGCCATAATCAATATCCTTTCTTCATTTGATCCAGAGGGTCGTCTGCCAGCGCTCTGGCCGGTATCTTCCGCCTGGGCGGTATCTTCTGCAACATAGAGAAATAACGAAACTCATCCATTGCGTGATCCTCGAGTTCCGTATTCAAGTCCTCCACCTTGTGTTCGTCATACATCATCAAAGGAATGGTTCGGATGAAGTCCTTACAATTCTTGAACACATACATCATCGGGTACCCACGCTCATCAAACATCAGCCTGTAATGGCACTGCATCCACCCGGCTATTCGGGTGTTATCGCCGCGCTCAAAGTACACACCGTGTCTGTTTGCCGTCTCCGCAATGGAATACCCATCATCCTTGGCGAAGATAGCAGGGTCTGCTACGCCGGTAATATGTCGGCCCGCCAGCAGCGGGTCATGCGTTTCTATCTCTCTGATCTTCTGGAACACGATATCCGCCGGTAGTTTCAGTCCATCGTTCGGTGAAGTGCAGCCGTACCATTCCTTAATGCGGTACACCACACCATCATATCCCTGAGCCCACCAGCCACAAGAAAATGGCTTGCTGTACCCCCAGTCGAACGAGCGATACACCTTCCAGTCGGCAGGAATATCAAACGGATCTATCACGTGGGTCCACCTACGGTCTGTATAGTGGTCCGGGTTATTCCGCCATTCCTCGAAGAACTGACCCGAAAACACATTCCAGTCACCATACCGCCATGCCTGGCGCACCTTGGCAGGCAGTGCGTCCAGCTGCTGAAGGTACTTTGGGCTGTTTTCAAGCAATATCTGATTGTCCGTCACCAGGGACTGTATGAATGAATAATCCTCCGGGTTCTCATTCTCATCGTACACCCGATCAATGAATAGTCGCTTGACCCACTGGTGACCAACACCGCCAGGGTTGCAGGTAAGGTACATTCTTTTGGGATGGCTATTGGTGCCCCGAACACAAGCCCACAAAGTCTTGAACATATCCTCCGTGAACTGCGTGGCCTCATCCAGGTACATGATATCGCACTCCGTACCTTGGAAGCGGCCCAGGTCCTTCTCTCGCTCCAAATAGCGGAACAATATGCGACTGCCATTAGGGAATGTGATCGTCTTCTTACTGTCGTTGTACACGGCCAGACGTCGGTGCCTATCCGGATGATAGCATTGCAACGCCCTGGTCAGTGGCACAATATGATTTTCTGTTAGTTCAGGATAAGTCTTGCGCACAATAATTTGCGTAATACCCGGACAGGCGTAGCTCATCACCTTAGCCTTGCAGTCCACTACCCAGCTTTTACCACCACCTCTGGCACCACCAAAGGCAACAACATTGTGGGTGTCTGTCAGGAACTCCACCTGCTTAGGCTGTGGCGTGCCCAGGTCCAACACTTCACTTGGCATACTTCTTCACCTCGTCTGACAACACCACCTGCACCTCCGGTGCGCCGGCTGCCACATCGTCACGCACATTCAGAAGATCCTTCACATCCTTCAAGCTGGAAGAAATCTGTTTTGCACCGGCACGGTCCACAGCCACACCTGGCACACGCACCACCTTGTACTCGCCGTCTTGATGCTCCACGGAGCACATTTCATTCAGCTCCTTTATGGCTTGGTCCAACTTATCCATAAGATCGTCTGCAAGGCGGTGCAGCCGCTCAACGCGCTTTACTTCCTGCTCCACAGACATGTCCATATATTTTTGTTCCACTTTGGCCCGGTAGTCGTTCCTCTGTTCCGTCCACTTCTCGTTAGCTGCCCTCTTACGCAGCGTGGACTGTGAACAGCTGTACTCGTCTGCCAGGGTCCGCAGGCTCTTACTGCCGGAGACATATTCACGCCTCACCCTATTCCAGTCCACTTGATCACCTCACTATGATTTAGCATAACAAAAAGAGGGTGACTTTCGTCACCCCCCCCGATGATACCATTGCTATGCGTCATCGTGCAGCTGTGCCAGCGGACAGCCTTTCCAGCAGTAAGAGGTGCAGAATGACCGCATGTGTTCATCTTTTTTGACCTTAGACCGGAATACCACACGCAGCCCGGAACTATCATACACTGCCGGTGCACAGTTGATCTGTACCGTCTCCTGGCTGTCATAGTAAGGACAGATAACCTTGGCATCTCCGTAGCTCTTCTGCTTTGACTTTGACATTGGGTGCCTCCTTAGCGACCTGTACTCCCGAACCCGCCATTTCCGCGTTCGGTGTCCGCCAACTTGTCCACCAGCACCAGATCCGGAGTGTCGATATTGACCACCACCAGCTGGCTGATCTTGTCCCCACGGCATACAGAATAATCCATACCGCTGTGGTTGTACAGCTTGACGGCAATACTTCCGGTGTAGCCACATCAATCACACCCTCACTGGTGATTCCGTATTTCACATTCAGTCCACTCTTTGACTTCAAAAAGCCTGCGGTATTTGGTGTCAACTCAATATGTATCCCGGTGTCAATGGTCACCGCTCCATGTGCAGGAATTACCGTGTCCACCGGTGACAACAAGTCAAGTCCTGCGTCTGTTGCGTGCCCTCTTTTCGGCATTAAAGCCGTGCCGTCTAACATAATGTTCATATTTTTTTACTCCTTTATTTCATTAAACGGTGCATATCCGTCATGGCATTTAGTCAATATATTCAAGCTTATAATTGATGTCGCTCGGTATATTGTCCTCCCATACAAATGAATTTTCGAGAATGTAATTGTTATATGTCGAAGCGGTTTTGTTTGCTCTCATTTTTGCTTGCTCCGCCCATGATTTCTTTTCGTCGCTATTGCTGTTAATATATTGCTCATAGGTTAGTTTGTCGGTTTCATAGCTTGACATCATGCTCTGCAAGTGTCCTCAACCTTTTTGCGTGTTTTATAATTTGTGTCGTCGTCTGCTTTCTGCACATTATAAAACCAATTATTCCATAGTGCCTTGCCTGTTGGTGTAGCCGAGAAAAATAACGGTGTGCCAATAATAATGACTGCACAAAATACAACGCCGATTATTGCAAATGCTTTTTTCATTACTTGCCCTCCTTATAGTTCAATACGGGTTTATCCACTTCGAACGGAATGTCGCTGTATAAGAAATCACCTGTCCATTCAATATACTTGCCGTCAGTAGTAAAGAAAAATATGCCTGTAACATTTTGGCCGTATGCACCGTCTATTCCTGGGTTTTCGACGGTGTAAACGCTGCTTGAAGAACTTGCACCTGTCCAATTACCGTCACCACTTCCGACAGTATCACCCGACCAATCATAATCAGTTTGTGCAGGGAATAAGTAACTATTAAGGCTACTAACCTTGCCGTCAACAATGAAATTGCCAACAACTGCACCTGCTTCACTAAACAAAACAATATATCCGAGTGGCTTTTCGACTTCGCACTGCAAACTGTTTGCTTTTTCTCTTTGTCCGTTTACCCAATACGCTCTGCGAATAATATTGTATCTTTCAAGTGAATAATCTAAATCTGTTGGTGCAGGCTGATTTTCAATGATGTTAGCACCTGCTGATATTGCGTTTTTGGTGTCTTGACTTGTTTTCTGTGCGGTTGATTTTACGCTTTTGGTATCGCAACCCATAAAGATCACACCTACCATTGCTATGACTAATGCAACTGACAAAATTTTCTTAATATTCTTGTTCATAAAAATCTCCTTTCTCTGCTTTGCTTTTTGTATTGTCATTCTTCCACCTCGCTATTTAGCCAATCAACCTTTGATTTTTTTATAATTCGATTCAAACATTCGTCATATCTTGAGTCTGTTAAAATATCGTGTATGTGTAAATACACTGTTGAAAACACAGCCTTATCCCATTTTTCTTTGTTTTTTAATTCGTAACCTTGCTGTTTCAATTGAGCACTAAAATCGTCACTCAATGCACCAAATGAAAAAAACACTTTATTTTCTGTCCTCATTCTTTCACCTCACTATTAAGCCATTCGACAATCGCATCAAAGCCATCTCCTTCAACACAATAAAAACCGTGACAATGGTCTTTTTCACAAATGCAATAATCGCACGGGTCACTTGATATACCGTCATTTATAAATTTCGCTAATTCATAAACGGTCATGTTTTTGATTTTTTCGTAGTTTGTCATTCTCCGACCTCACTATTAAGCCACTCTTTTATACCTTTGCAACACTTGATAAAATTACCGCTATCTCCTGTACATCTTCTGTCATTGCAAGGATAGCAAGGAACATTGCCTATGTGATTGATTTCATTTGCCATTTCATCAATGCTCATATTTTTTATTCGCTCGTAATTTGTCATTCTTTTTTCTCCTCTACGTTCCAATCCAACGCTTGACCGCAGTTGTAACAATAATCCCCCTTTACGCACACATAAATCTCGAAATCGTAAAGTTTAGCCATAAGCTGGCCGCAGTGAGGGCAGCAATATTCTCGCATTCCGAGAATGCTGTCGGTGCTTCCAAGGATCTCAATTTTTTTTGGTATTTGCTTCTCGAGCGCAGCAATCGCACACTCTTCCTCCACGAGTTTCGCTTTGTTTCTCCTGCGCTTGAAATATAAAAGCGCTTGATCAAATTTCATTTGCCTTTCTCCTTTCAATCACTTTAGATATTCTGGTGTTTCAAATCGGACTTGCCGTGGGTCGTCTCCGACCCACCACATCATCACATCTTCTGGACTGTTCCAACTATCACGATTGTCAAGTCCAGCTTTGTCTCTCGCTTCAAGCATTCTCTCGAATGCACGCAAATAGTTGTCACGGTACTTTGGGTATCCGATGAGATCTTTTTTCATTCCATTTCCGCCCTGCATTGGACAACCAATGCAACCAATCCTTTTGTTTCCGCATTGATATAGCGGATTCGACTTACAGCCATAATGCCCCAAGAACGCCCATACATCATCGTCTGTCCAATCAATAATGGGGTTAACCATCGTTGATGTCGTTCTATAGCAGTGTTCAACCAACCTGCGGCTTTCGTCGTTGTCCGTGTTTAGGACAATCCCTCCCTTTGGAGTCTCTTCATACTCCGCTTGCAGATCCTCAGCCAGAGCCATTGTTGATTTCGGCTTGCCAATTATCTTGACAACGCCACCGTTTTGCTTTCTCGCCAAAGACTCCGCCCAGCGTACACCTGTTATTTTTATCTGGCCTTTTCCGCCTCTCTCTTTGAGTTCTGAACAACAGTAGCGAGAAATTCTTGTTGGTGGATATTTTTTATTCTCGATCAATCTCCACATTGACAGCTTCGGACGATCAATAATTACATCATGAATGGATTTTACATATTGGACAGTCTCCGGAGCGTCAACGGTGGTCAAGTTGTGATGAATTTCGTGTTTCACCCCTGCCAAGGCGGCGAGAATGCGAATGCAGTCGCTATCTTTTCCTCCGCTGTAACAAAGGCAGTAAGGTTTCTCGCTGGTCTCAAACGCGCGAAGCCTCTCAATCGCTATCCTTTCTTTTTGTCTGTCCATTCTTTCTCTCTCCCTTTGCCGCAGATATGGTTCTTGTCGTGTATGGCCTTGCCGTCCGGTGCCAAGCGTTCCCGGCATTCGTATTCGCCGTAACCAAGATTGCGGCCATACCGGCAGCGGCTGCATGGCACATACAGTGCACACTGTTCTATCATCTTGCCCTCCAGGGTGTCAGCTCGACCTCCACATAGCCATCCAAGTCATAGGTCTTGAGCACTTGCAACTCCACCACCTGCTTGTCATCCGGGTAGGCCAGGCCGTTCAGTGCATCCAGCACGATCTTGGCGATGTTGTCCGTATCCGGCTTTTTGGTGGGCAATACCATGCCGGCCATCATCTCCACCTTGCGCCTTTTGCTGGTGCTCTTGGGAATGCCAAACGCTGCAACGATCGTTGCGCTGATCGGCTCATCAACAGCAAAGGCCATCAGATCTCCATATTCCTGCCGGTAGCAGAACCGCACCTCGTCCTCGTAGTCCTTGGTCTTTCTGGGCGTATATGTAGCAATATGGTCACCTCGGCGAACAGCCCGGTGCCGTCCCTTGCCCTGGGGCTCTCCCGGTATCGTCAATCGTACCATCATCTTGCTGTCACCAGCCTTTCATAAATCTGCTGGGCCATTGCTGCCGTGGCCAGCTCTTCATCGCCGTGAGCGTTCAACCGCTTGGCGTACCGCAGCAGCGGCTCCGGATTGTTCTCATCCACCAGCATATACCCAAAGTCACCGGTGACGATGGGCACGCCCTGTTCCTGCATGGCCTTACGCTCCGATCTCAGGTCCCGCTCGCTAATGCGCGTCCGCCGTGCCAGGTCTTTGCCCCTCACCGGCATTCCGGGCGGGATCAGTGCGTCATAGATCAGCGCCTGCCGTGGTGTCAGTTTGTTCAATTTCATGGCTCCTCCTAAAACTTGATGTCTGTGTTGTTCATGGTGTCCCGCTTGATCTGCTCCAGGTCGTAAGACGGCGGGCTTTGCAGTGCCCCGCTGTTCTTCCTGTCCTCTGCGCCCCACTTTTGCAAAACAGAGAAGTGGTCGTAATAGGTCTTGTGGGTGTTGTGAATGTGGAAGGACAAGTTCTTGATTAGCCGTTGCCAGTCAAGTGGGAATTGCTTTTTCAGCTTTGCAAACTCCTCATCGGTTAATCGCACATTCTTAAACTCGCCATATAATTTTGCGGGCGTGCACGCGCTCGCGCGCTCTCTCCCTTCTCCTGTATTTCTTCTACATTCTTCTACATTCTTGTTTGTGTGTTTCTGCGGCGTTTCAGTGTCGCTTCTGTGTCGTTCCTGCGTCGTTTCTGTGTCGTTTTTTGCATTTGCGTATGCTTGATATTTGGCGTAGTGAAGCACTCTAAGCCGTGTCTTTTTACTGTCGCTTTTTACTGACAACATTCCGTCAGCTTGAAGTGTATCCAAGTAACGCTTAACTTTCGTGTTACTCCACTTCCACCGATCGCACAAAAAGCGAATGGAGGTGACCAGCTCGCCACTGTCCACATCCATCAGCTTGCCATCAATCATCATCTTTGCAGGTGAGCGATTGCACAGCAGCAGAAGGTCCATCCAGGCATGGAATTTGTCGTAGGGCTCCGCAGAATATAGCCAGTGCTCCGTAATCTTTCGGTGCACCTTGATCCATCCTTGCATAGGCTCTCCTTAAAACGGCAGGTCGTCATCATCATCAATCGGCTCAAACTCTGCGTCCGGTGCGGGTGCTGCAGTCTGCGCGCCACTCTCTGCCTTTGAGCCGCAGAAGGATGCCTGGTTGGCAACGACCTGTACGCTCTTTCTCTTGTTTCCGTCCTTATCGGTGAAGTTATCCGTTTGGATAGAGCCCTCCACAGCGATCATGGAGCCTTTGCGGAAATACTTAGATACGATTCCGCAGTTTGGCGCCAGGCGGTCACATCAATAAAGTCTGCCTTGCGCTCCTCGCCGGCCCGCTGAAAG